>Ga0183099_1000038_pt1 | contig 151312 bp, 114 predicted proteins | sample Biomet1_FD_127788 | JGI IMG/M metagenome (GOLD analysis project Ga0183099, IMG submission 127788) | Microbial communities from bioreactor (seeded with anoxic lake sediment) at LBNL, California, USA - Biofuel metagenome 1 | ecosystem: Engineered > Bioreactor > Anaerobic > Unclassified ...
ATTTTGAAAAATCCGCAATTTGCAGAATTCTCAAAATTTTATTTTTCAGAACGAAAAAAGAACGATTTATGTACACCATCTACACCACCGGAATAAATATCTTACTGATAATCAGGTGCGTTTATCCGGCTGTAAAGTGCTTAGCTGGTTATAACGAATAAATGCAATATGAGTTATTGCAAGGCTGCTTTGGAATTATTTAATAGGAAAAGGGAGGTTAGTAATTCTTAAAGGAGGGTATAAAATAAACATGTACAAGATTGGGTGTAAACTTGTACATGTTTACTCTCAGTCTTGTACATGTTTGGATTGACTTAACCTTATAAAATGATTAGTTTCCGGTTAAATCTGTCTTAGTTTGTAGGCATTACTTTGTTTGAGTTGAAGCGGTCTGTGAAGAAGTTGCTTTAACTGTACTTAAGATACCCTTATATTTTTCCGTATTTTTGAGTAACTCAATTGCTTTTACCAGTTCATCATCATTTTTAAGTTGCTGAGCAATTGCTCCCTTCTGGTAATGATAGCGCTTAACAATCTCTGTTGAAATCAATGATTTGATATCTTTTGAGAAATGGTCCAGGTCGCGGTCCAGGTTATGGCTCAGTTTCTTTTCCAGTGCCTTGAATTCTTCGGAAGCATCGTCCATGTATCCTTCGAACTCTGCCACCTCTTTCAGGTTTTTAAGTACCTTGTCGCTTTGACGGTCATACTTGAAATTAGACTTGTTAACAAGGACTTTGAAATCATTGTAATCTTCGTCAGTCAATGCAAAATCTTTAGCTGAAGGAATTGTTGAGTGTTTCTGGCAATAGTTGTTGGCAAACTCAAAGAATATTTTGTCCATTGTCAGATAGTAAAGGATATTCGGTATCTTTTCCGCTTTGATTTCCACATCCGGCATAATACCTCCTCCATCACGTACTTGTCTGCCGGCAGCAGTATGGAATACAGTGGTGAGACTATCGGGAACACGTCCCACACTTCCGTCTTCATTGCGGTTTTTATAATCTATGGCCTGAACACATCGTCCGCTTGGAATATAATATTTAGCTGTAGTAAGTTTAAGACTACCTCCGTAAGGCAGATTTCTGGTGGTTTGCACAAGTCCTTTTCCAAAAGTTCTTGTTCCCATAATTACTGCACGATCTAAATCCTGAAATGCACCGGTAAGAATCTCTGAAGCTGAGGCTGATCCGTTATTTACTAATACGGTAATAGGAATATTGGGGTCAATAGGCTCGTGAGTTGTTTTATAAGTTCTGTCCCATTGTTTCATTTTCCCTCTGGTGGCAACAATCTCTGTACCTCTTGGGAGAAACATGTTTGCTATTTCAACGGCTTCATCAAGTAATCCTCCGCCGTTATTGCGTAAGTCTATAATTAATGAAGTAATTCCTTGTTTCTTCAAAGCAAGGAAAGCATCCTTAAACTCTTTGGCAGGCTTCCCGGTAAAAGAACTAAGTTGAATGTAACCAGTGTTATTGGCTTCTACACTGTAATATGGTACGGCAGGAATCTGAATAGATTCACGCATTAGCTTGAATTCAAGAGGCTTTTTCACTCCGGGGCGTTCCACCTTAAGAATAAAACTTGTTCCTATCTGTCCTTTTAATTGTTCGCTTACCTGAGCCACAGATTTACCTTTCAAATCTTTTCCGTCAATTTCCAAAAGAGCATCGCCCGGTTTTAATCCGGCTTTTGCCGCAGGCATACCCTCGTAAGGTTCATCAATAACAACTCTACTTTTATAAAAAGAAATAACAGAACCAATACCTCCATAACTTCCTTTAATCATGAGGTTAAGGTCGCCCATATCTTCTTCGGCATAATATTCTGTGTAGGGGTCTAACGCTTCAAGCATAGCATCTATACCTACCTTAATACTTTTGTCTGGCTTGATGGTATCCACATAAAACATATCCAACTCTTTAAAAATGGAATTGAAGACATCCAGGTTCTTAGCTACCTGAAAGTTTTTATTATCACCTTTAAAGCTGGAAAAGGTAAGCCCCAGCAGAATAACTCCAGCCAGGATAGCAGTCTTTTTAACAAGGAACTTTTTCATATTACTATTTTTGAATTGGGGATAAAAGTAAATGATTAACGCTTTATTTGGAAATAATTGTGTTAATATTTAACTTTATTTCATCCCATTGCTTCTTTGGCATGCTGGTTCCTACTACCTGAATAACGTTTCCGGACAGAACAGAACCAATATTAGCACATTTTTGCAGTCCATATCCGCAGGTTAATCCGTAAAGGAATCCGGCAGCAAAGAAATCTCCGGCACCTGTTGTATCCACAACTTTATCAACCGGAATAGCTTTGGCATGTACTTCTTCTGTACCTTTCTTTATATATGAACCTTTCGCTCCAATTTTAACGATTGCAATACTGCACATCTCAGCTATAACACCTAAAGCTTCCAATGGTTCTTTGCCGGTAAAGGACTTAGCTTCTTCCTCATTGGCAAAAACAATATCTACATAGTTATTGATTAAAAGAGTGAAGAACTCCAAATCATTTTCAACTACATTGTAGCTGGCTAGGTCAAGGCACACTTGCAATCCGGCTTCTTTAGCTAGTTCAATGGCACGAAGAATCATTTCATGATCTTGCACCAGGTACCCTTCAATGAATAAGTAGGTATACCCCTCAAATAAATCAAGAGTAAGATCATTTGCTGTAAGTGAAGAAGCTGCTCCCAAATAAGTGCCAAATGTTCTTTCTCCATCCGGTGAAATAAATGTTGAAGCTACTCCGGAAGGTAAATCACTGGTGAGTAATTTCTCTTCGATGTTATTTTTTATAAGATTTTCGCGATAAAACTCTCCAAATTTATCATTTCCTACTTTTCCTATGAATCCTGTTCCTGCACCAAGGCTAGCCAGTCCTAAGATTGCATTTCCGGCAGAACCACCAGTAGCAAGGTGCGTTTTCATCTGAGAAAATCTATCGTTAATCTGTTGAAGCTTAGTCTCATCAATAAGTTGCATACTACCTTTGGGTAATCCCATTTCGTTTAGTATTTCGTCGTCTTTTAATGTTGCAAGAACGTCTACAAGGGCATTGCCTAAACCTATAATTTTATCCATTTACAATTTTTTTCTGCAAAGATATTGCATATTTCAATAATTCCTATTACTTTTGCAACGCATTTTAGAAAAAGGAACATTCTTCGATAGCTCAGTTGGTTAGAGCATCTGACTGTTAATCAGAGGGTCGTAGGTTCAAGTCCTACTCGAAGAGCCACTTTAGTTTTTCAAAATGCAACATTCTTCGATAGCTCAGTTGGTTAGAGCATCTGACTGTTAATCAGAGGGTCGTAGGTTCAAGTCCTACTCGAAGAGCACAAAGCCTGCATTTTTAATGTGGGCTTTTTTGTTTTTATAACTAAATCTATCCCTATGCATCCATTATCCCAGTTCGGCTTTTGTCCTAAATGCGGTTCTTCCCACTTTGAAGAGAACAATGAGAAGTCCAAGGTTTGTCGTCAGTGTGGTTTTGTCTATTATTTCAATCCATCCTCTGCCACTGTTGCTTTTATCCTGAATGAAAAGAATGAGCTGTTGGTATGTCGTCGGGCAAAGGAACCAAAGAAAGGTACACTTGATTTACCCGGAGGGTTTATTGATATGCACGAAACAGCTGAAGAGGGTGTAACAAGGGAAGTACTGGAAGAAACTAATCTGAAGGTAGATAAAGCAACTTATTTGTTTACCCTTCCCAATATTTATATTTATTCAGGTTTTCCGGTACATACACTGGATATGTTTTTCCTTTGTGAGGTAAAGGATAGCTCTTCCTTTGAGGCAAAGGATGACGTGGCTGATTCTTTTTTTCTCCCTCTGGATAAAATTAATTCTGATGAATTTGGTCTGGATTCTGTAAGGGAAGGGTTTGTGAGGTTTAGATCGTCCTATACTGATGTAAAGTAGGCGAAAGATAATTTCCCCGAATCTGCTTTCTTATTGTAAAAGGTTTCTAAAACTTACCGGAGGTTTATTTGTTAATGTATATAGGTAAATGTCTTTTAATTTGAGCATTTAATTCTATAGACTATGAGTGACAAGCATCCAACTTCCGATCGGCATCCTGCAGTAGCCGGACAATTCTATCCGGCGAATCCTGATTCATTGCAAAAAGAGCTCACTCAGCATTTTGCAGCGGCTGCTCCTAAAATGTATGAGCATGTTCGTGCCATAATTACTCCTCATGCCGGATATGTTTTTTCCGGAACAATTGCTGCCTCTGCCTTTAATCAGATTGATACGGACGTTGATTATAAACGTGTTTTCCTTATAGCTTCGTCGCATCAGGTTCACTTTGAAGGTGCGACAATCTATTGCGATGGCGACTTTCTGATGCCTTATGGAAAGGAAGAAGTGGATACTGTATTCGGGAAGATGCTTGTGAAGTGTAATCCCGAAATTTTTACTGACGATCCGTCGCCTCATTCAACTGAACATAGCATTGAGGTGCAACTTCCTTTTCTTCATTATGTATTGAATGGAAAATATAAGATTGTGCCTATTGTTTTGGGAACGGCAGATCATAAGACTTGCAGACATATTGCATCGGTCTTGAAACCCTACCTCACTAAAGATAATTTATTTATAATCAGCTCTGATTTTTCTCATTATCCTGATTATGATAATGCAAAGTCTGTAGATCTTGATACCGAAAAGGCAATTCTATCCAATGATCCGAAACATTTGATGAATGTATTGTCTGAGAATGCGGGCAAGCATATTCCTCGTTTGGCAACCAGTCTTTGTGGCTGGACGTCTGTGCTGACATTGCTGTATATGACAGAAGGTAATGATTCGTATCATTATAAGGGGGTGAAATATAGTAACTCGGGTGATGCTGAACTTTATGGTGAACACGACAGAGTTGTGGGTTACTGGGCTATTGCCCTGACTGACAAAGAGGATCAAAAAAGGGAAGAGTTTTCTCTTTCAGAAGAGGATAAACAACAATTGCTCAAAGAGGCGAGACGAGCCATAGAAAATTTGTTTTGGGATGCAGAGAAACCTGCTTTGGATATTAATAATTGCTCTTCAGCTCTCAAAGCCAAATGCGGAGCTTTTGTTTCTCTTCATAAAAAGGATGGTTCTTTGCGTGGATGTATCGGACAAATGGTTAGCGATAAGCCATTGCTGAAAGTTGTGCATGACAAGGCAATATGGGCAGCAATAAACGATTCCCGTTTTTCTCCGCTTACTGAAGATGAGTTGGATGATGTTGATATTGAAATTTCTGTATTGTCGCCAATGAAGAAGATTCAGGATATATCCGAAATAGAGATGGGTGTACATGGCATTTATATATCACAAGGATATTGCAGTGGGGTTTTTCTTCCACAGGTAGCTACTGAAACCGGTTGGGATAAGGAAACTTTTCTGGGTCATTGTGCTCGCGATAAAGCTGGTATTGGATGGGAAGGATGGAAGGAAGCAGATATTTATATTTTCACGGCAACAATATTCAGTGAAAAAGATTAATTCTGATCAAACAAGAAGAGGCCGTATAAAGGCAATGTTAAGTCTCTGAGGATTGAATGACTGAAAACTATTTCAGGCAGAAACTAGAATAAAAGAGATAAAATGGGGTTATTCCTTCTATTGGAATAACCCCATTGTTTTTTATTTCCACACTCCGGCAATGGGTGTTTTACAGAATTCGCATTTCCCCTCATCAATATTGTTTTTTATTATTGTATAACTGATTCGTTCCAGTATCATACGTTTGCAGTGCGGACAATAGGTGTTTTCTTCATGAACACTTGGGATATTTCCAATATATACAAACTGTATTCCTGCTTTTTCTGCAATTTCTTTAGCCTGGATAAGTGACTTTTCTGGTGTTGGCGGTAAATCTATTAGTTTGTAATTGGGAAAGAACCGGCTGAAGTGAAGAGGTGTGTCCGAAAATCCGTTATCGACAAGCCATTTACACATTTCTTCAATCATTTTATTGTTGTCTGTGAAAGTAGGTACAAGAAGATTGGTAATTTCCAGCCACACTTTATTTTCTTTCAACGTTTTCAGAGTGTCGAGTACCGGCTGAAGTCTGCCTCCATCCAGTTTTCGATAAATATCATCATCGAAACATTTCAGGTCTATATTTGCCGCATCAAGGAATGGACAAAGATCAATTAGTGGTTGCTGGTTGATGAAACCGTTAGAGATAAAAACTGTTTTTAATCCCTCTTCATGTGCTATTTGAGCAGTATCGTATACATATTCGTAAAAAACAGTTGGTTCGGTATAGGTAAAGGCAATTAGGTTTGTACCTTGAGCTATGGCACGTTTTACCACATCTTCAGGCATCAAGTCATAATGGTTTAAGTCGAGCGGAGAAGATTGCGAAATTTCCCAGTTTTGGCAATTGAGACAACGGAAGTTGCATCCGGCTGTTGCAAGTGAGAATATTTTTTCTCCGGGGAGGAAATGAAACAGGGGTTTCTTTTCAATAGGGTCAATACTTACAGAACATGGATTTCCATAGGCAATGGAGTATAATGTACTTTCCTTGTTCACTCTTGTTTTACAAAGACCCACTTTCCCTTCATGAATTATGCAGTTATGGGGGCAGATATGGCAGCGAACGCTATTCTCGTCAACTTTTTCCTGATAAGCCGAAAGTTTATGCCATTTGCCTAAATCAGTTGTTTCCATGTTAAAAGGTTATTTCGTATGTTAATGTGTATTGGAGAAAGAATTTATAGCTATGTTTTCCGGTATAATATATATAACATTCAGAATGACAAAGAGTTGATAATGTTATCTCTCTTTCCTGATATAATAGACGTTAAAAGTGATAGGATATAAATCTACCTGTTTTTGTTAAACGTCTGTATACCTTTTTTTTAGCTTTTTTACCAACATTCCTATTGCCTACTCAATGGAAGGTTGTATTTTTGTAAAAACTATTGTTATGAGAATAAGAAGAACCCTGCTTGTATTTCAATTTGTTTGCGGCTTTCCGATAGTTGTTGCAGCTCAGCAATCCTCACCCATTTACTCTTATGTTCGTTCATTCGAAAATGGGAAAGAGCTTTTCCAACAGAAAAATTATTCATCGGCTCGTCAGGTGTTGAAAACATTTGTTCAGCAAAAGGAAAATGCTGATTTACTTCAGGAGGCAGAATATATGATTGCATGCACCTCCTATGAGTTGAATGAGAAAGACCGGATAGCCCAGTTGCGGAACTATTTGAATAGATATCCTGATTCGCATTATGCTAACAGGATTAACTCTTTAATAGCTTCTGCTTATTATTATGATAGAGATTATGAAGCTGCAGTTGAACTTTTTAATAAATGTTATCCTGAACAATTAAGCAAAGAAGAGTGCCAGGATGTTACTTTCCGTATGGCAATGGCCAATATGCAGAAAGGGGATTTAGTTCAGGCAGCCACCTGGTTCAGAACTTTACAATATACAGGAACTAAATATTCTTCCGATTGCGTTTATTATCTGGCTTATATAGATTATACCAAGAAAGAATATGATACTGCACTAAAAGGTTTTCTATCATTGAAGGGAGATCAAGTTTATGGCGAACTGGCACCTGCTTTTATTGGTGAAATTTATCTGAAACAAGGTAAATATGAAGATGCTGCAAAAGAAGCACAACAATGTATTGACAGATATCCACGAGGTAAACAAATTACTCAGCTTCAACGAATATTGGGAGAGGCTTGCTATTATTCTGCACAATATTCCAAAGCTATTGATGCTTTTAATCAATATCTGACTGCAACGGATGCTCCATCAAGGGAAGCTCTTTATTTATTGGGCCTCTCTTATTATGAAACGAATGTTTATTCTCAGGCAGCCGAGACTTTAGGCAAGGTTGTTTCAGATAAAGATGCTCTTACTCAGAATGCATATCTTCATTTAGGTTTCTCTTATCTGCAATTATCGGAAAAGAGCAAAGCAAGAATGGCTTTTGAACAAGCTTCTGCATCCGATTTTGATTTGAAAGTTAAAGAGCTTGCCTTTTACAACTATGCTTTGTCTATTCACGAAACTTCATACTCTGCTTTTGGCGAATCGGTGAAGGTCTTTGAACGATTCCTGAACGAATTTCCTTCTTCTGTTTATGCAGAAAAAGTGAGCGATTATCTGGTAGAAGTCTACATGGGTAGTAAGAGTTATGCTGCTGCATTGAAGTCCATAGAAAAGATATCTCGTCCAAGTGTTCGTATTATGGAGGCTAAACAGAATATCTTATTCCAGCTAGGTACAGAAAGTTTTGCAAATGCCGACTTCTCTAAAGCTATTACTTATTTTGATCGTTCGCTCGAGATTGGTCAGTACAACTCACAAACTAAGGCGAATGCTTATTACTGGAGAGGTGAAGCTTACTATCGTCAGGAGAATTTCTCTCAGGCCGGAAAAGATTTCCAGAATTACCTGCAGTTGACTCAGGCTAAGGGGACGGAGATGTATCCTTTGGCTCACTATAATATGGGATATGTTTATTTCAAGCAAAAGAATTATTCTTCTGCATTGAACTGGTTCCAGAAATATGCAGCTCAGAGCAATAGTGCCGATCAGAAAACAGTATTGGCCGATGCTTATAATCGTATTGGTGATTGCTACTTCTATAACAGAGAGTTTACTACTGCTCGCAGAAACTATGCGAAAGCTGTTTTAACCGACCAGTCGGCTGGTGATTATGCTCTTTATCAGGATGCTTTTGTTGCCGGATTGCAGAAAAATTATGCTGAAAAAGTTTTGTTGCTGGATCAGTTAATGCAGAAATATCCTTCTTCACAATATCTTGATAATGCACTTTATGAGAGAGGACGTGCTTATGTTATGCAAGGAAATAACCAACAGGCCATTGCTTCTTTCAAGGAATTGCTCGACCGCTTCCCTGCAAGTGAAATGAGTAAAGTAGGCGCAAGCGAAATAGGACTATTATATTACCAGAATGATAATTATGATCAGGCTATTCAGGCTTATAAGAAGGTTATTACAGATTATCCCGGAAGCGATGAGGCTCGTATGGCAATGCGTGATCTGAAATCTATTTATGTTGATTTGAATAAAGTTGGTGAGTTTGCTACCTTTACTCAGTCTGTATCAGGAATGGGTACTTTCGATGTAACGGAACAGGATTCTCTGACTTATCAGGCTGCAGAGAAAGTCTACATGAAAGGGAATGTAGAGAATGCCAAAAATAGTTTTATCTCTTATCTGCAAAGTTTCCCAACAGGTGCTTTCAGTCCGAATGCTCATTATTACTTATCGGCTATTTATGCAGATCAGAAGAATACAGCTTTGGCTTTGGAACATTCAGGAAAGGTTTTGGAGTATCCGGATAATGAGTTCACGGAAGAGGCTATGGTTATAAATGCTTCTTTGCTGATTAATGAGAAAAAATACAAGGAGGCTTTACCTGTTTATAAGAGACTTAAAGAAAAAGCTTCAACTGTAGAGAATCGCTCTCTTGCTCAGACTGGAATTCTTCGTAGCGCTTATTTTGCCGGAGAAAGCAAAGATGCCATTAATGCTGCAATGGAACTGTTGACAAACAAAAAACTCACACCGGAACTTGTGAACGAGGCTACTTATTACAGAGCAAAAGCTTACCTGGCACTGAACGAAGACAAAGCTGCAATTAAAGATTTGCAAACTTTGGCTAAAGATACCCGTACGCTTTATGGTGCTGAAGCTAAATATTTGTTAGCTCAGTTATATTTTAATACGGGACAGACAGCTCAGGCTGAAAAAGAAGCATTGAACTATATTGATCAAAGTACTCCCCATATTTATTGGCTGGCTCGCAGTTTTGTATTGCTCTCAGATATTTATGATTCAATGGGCAAAAAGCTTGATGCAAAACAATATTTGCTAAGCTTGCAACAAAATTATACTGAGCAAGACGATATTCAGGAGATGATTAATACCAGGTTGGCAAAACTAAAATAAGGATTGAACATGAAACAAAGAAATAATATGCTGTTTGCTGCAGCTCTTTTATCCTTTTCACTTACTGCGGTTGGTCAGACCGCCAAGAAAGATACTACGCTTAACCGTGTAGTTGTTGTAGAAAAAGAGTATAACCCTGATATTATGGATGCTTCTAAAGTGAATGTGCTTCCCAAAGTGCAGGAACCTTCAGTTAGCAAAAAGGAGATTGAATATAATACATCGGTAATGCCTTTTAAATCGATGGATTATGTAATGAAACCAATTACCTCTAATTTAGATCAGGCTAAGGCAAGCCGTGGATATGCTCGTTTAGGATATGGTAGTAATGGAAATGTGGATGCCAAGCTTAATTATTTGTTTAATATCTCTAAACGAGACAATCTAGGTGTATCAGCAAGTCTGGACGGCATGAATGCTACTTTAAAATTGCCTGAGATCATTGAAACAACTTATGCAAATAGTGATTGGAAGTCTCGTTATTATCGTACAAACCTAGATGTTGATTATCAGCACTTATTTAACAAGCTGACTTTAGATGCTGCTCTTAACCTGGGGGCAGATAATTTCAATTATCATCCATTCTTAGATGCTACTAATGCTTTATTTCATCAGTCAACAGATAAACAACATTTCTCAAAATGGAGTATGCATGTAGGGATTAAATCTGTGGATAAAGACCTGCCTTTACAGTTTCAGGCTGAGGCTAATTTAATATCTTCTAAACTAGCTTATCCGGATTCAGCGTCTTTGAGTGAGACGATATTAAGAACAAAGGGTGGTGTTTATGGAATAATTGATGAAAATCAAGGTGTTGGTATTAACGCTGAAATGAATAATGTTTTTAATAAATCTTTAGGTTACAAAAACTATACTTCTTTGGAGTTAAATCCATATTATGGGTTCTCTAATGATTCATGGAAACTACGATTGGGCGCACACGTTGATTTCTCTTCTGGTAAAGGAAAAACAATTCAGGTTTCTCCGGATTTGGATGCTCAATACCTTTTCTCAAATAGTTATGTTGCTTATCTGAAAGTAGGTGGGGGTAGAGAACTTAATGATCTTCGCAGAATAATGAATATGAATCCTTATGCTTATTTCAGGCAAATGAATGATTCGTATAATCAGATGGACGCTACTTTGGGATTAAAAGCTAATGTTGGTTCTGGTTTTTGGTTTAATGCTTTTGCTGGGTATAAGATTGTTACGGATGATTTGTGCTTTTATAACATGATGGTTAATTTCTTTGATGTAGCCAAACCTTATGTTTCTGTTGATGATACCAAACATTTTTATATCGGTTCGAATGTAAAATACGATTATAAAGGAATTGCTGATTTCTCTTTAAAAGGAGTTTACTATTCATGGAATAATAGTGATGCTTCTTATTTGTTGATGAAGCCAAAGTTTGATTTGCAATTTAATGCGGATATAAAAGTTCTTCCAGAGCTTATGATTAATGTAGGATATACATATATTGGACGTAATGATGTAGTATCTGGCTTTATTACTTTCCCTCAATTTTCAACAAGTGATTTTTTTGTGATTTATAATTCAACACCTACAAGCTTCAAAGCCACAAAACACAAACTCGATCCTGTGAATAATCTAAGTTTAGGAGCTACATACAATCTGTTTAAAGGTGTATCAATCTTTGCACGTATCAATAATTTGCTGAATCAGGATTATCAATATAGCTATTCATATCCTGTTCAGGGAATAAATTTCCTAGGCGGTTTATCTTTTCAATTTTAGTTATATTCCCTACCTTATAATATAAAAAGAGTGTTTTTTCGTAAAAAAATAATAGATTCTTCTCTTATTATAAGGTAGGGAAATAAGTTTTTTCTACTTTTGCGACCAAATTCAAATGGAAGTAATCTGTTTATCAGAAGTAAAAGATTAGTTTCCTCTAATTGCAAAAGAGTATATTATGCAAAAAAACCTTGTAATAGTCGAGTCTCCTGCTAAAGCTAAAACAATTGAGAAATTCTTAGGAAAAGAATATAAGGTTCTTTCAAGCTATGGTCATATAAGGGACTTAAAGAAGAAAGAATTTAGTATTGATGTTGATAATAACTTCGAACCGAAGTACGAAATACCTGCTGATAAGAAGAAGTTGGTAGGCGAATTGAAAGCTGAAGCAAAAGATGCAGAGACTGTATGGTTAGCATCCGATGAGGACCGCGAGGGAGAGGCTATTTCATGGCACTTGTATGAGGTGCTGGGGTTGAAGCCTGAGAATACAAAACGAATTGTTTTTCATGAAATTACTAAGTCGGCAATTCTAAAGGCTATTGAACAGCCTAGAGAAATAGATCTTAATTTGGTTAATGCTCAACAAGCCCGACGAATTCTTGACCGTATAGTAGGTTTTGAATTATCCCCAATTCTTTGGAAAAAAGTTAAACCGGCATTGTCTGCGGGACGTGTACAGTCTGTTACTGTACGTCTTGTAGTAGAGCGCGAACGCGAAATTCAGGCTTTTAAAGTTGAAGCTGCTTATCGTGTTATTGCTATCTTTATGGTTCCTGATCAGAATGGCAAATTTGCTGAAATGAAAGCGGAGTTGAGCCGAAGACTGAAAACAAAAGAAGAGGCTAAGGCTTTCCTTGAAACTTGCAAAAATGCAACCTTTACAATAGAAGATATCAGCATGCGTCCGCTTAAAAAGAGTCCTGCTGCACCTTTTACTACTTCTACTTTACAACAGGAGGCGGCTCGCAAACTCGGATTCACTGTGGCTCAGACTATGTCTGTTGCGCAGAAACTTTACGAGGCTGGAAAGATTACCTATATGCGTACCGACTCTGTGAACCTTTCTGATTTTGCAGTTTCTGGCAGCAAAGATGCTATTACAAATATAATGGGCGAAGAGTATGTGAAACTTCGTCATTTCGAAACAAAGAGTAAAGGTGCTCAGGAAGCTCACGAGGCTATTCGTCCTACTTATATGGATAAACCGTCTGTAGACGGAACTTCTCAGGAGAAAAAACTTTATGATTTGATATGGAAGCGTACTATCGCTTCACAAATGGCTGATGCCGAACTGGAAAAAACTACAGCTACTATTATTCTGAATAATGCATCAGAGAAATTTGTTGCAGTGGGCGAAGTAGTAAAATTCGATGGTTTCCTTCGTGTCTATAAAGAGTCTTATGATGAAGACAATGAACAGGAAGTTGAAAGCCGTTTGCTTCCTCCTATGAAAAAGGGACAGAAGCTGGAAAGAAAAGATATTGTTGCAACGGAACGCTTTACTCAGCATCCGGCTCGTTATACAGAAGCAAGTCTTGTTCGTAAACTGGAAGAACTTGGAATTGGTCGTCCATCTACATACGCTCCAACTATTTCTACTATTCAGAAGCGTGAATACGTTATAAAGGAAGATAGAGAAGGAAAAGAACGCTCTTATGAGCAACTATTGTTAAGCGATTCTTCTGTAGTGGAGGCTACTAAAACAGAAACTGTAGGTGCCGAGAAATCGAAACTTTTCCCAACTGATATCGGAACTGTTGTAAACGACTTCCTGACTGAATACTTCCCTGATATTCTCGATTATAATTTCACAGCAAGTGTGGAAAAAGAGTTCGATGATGTAGCAGATGGCGAAAAGGAATGGACGGTTACAATGAAGGATTTCTATTCAAAATTTCATCCTTCTGTAGAGAAAACATTAGCTATAAAGACAGAACACAAAGTTGGTGAGCGTATGCTTGGTGAAGAACCTGCTACCGGCAAACCTGTTTCAGTAAAGATTGGCCGCTATGGACCGGTTGTTCAGATTGGTTCGGCTGACGATGAAGAAAAGCCTCGTTTCGCTCAGATGAAGAAAGGACAATCCATAGAAACTATTTCGTTGGAAGAAGCACTCGATCTATTTAAGCTGCCTCGTACTTTGGGCGATTTTGAAGATAAAACGGTAGTGATTGGTACTGGCCGTTTTGGCCCTTATGTACGTCATAATGCTAAGTTTATTTCTCTTCCAAAGGACGCTGATCCAATGGAGGTTACTTTAGAAGAAGCAATAGAGCTGATTGAAGCAAAACGTATAGCTGAAGCTCAGAAGATTATTAAGGCTTTTGAAGAAGAACCGGAACTTCAGATTTTGAATGGTCGTTTTGGTCCTTACATTGCTTATAAGGGTACAAATTATAAGATTCCTAAGGATGTTGTGCCACAAGATCTTAATCTTGCTACATGCTTTGAAATCGTTAGAATACAGGATGAAAAGCCAGCCACTCCTAAGCGTGGACGTTATGCAAAGAAGAAATAATCAATAGATTCTTTTTAAATTTATATATATTGAGAAGTCTGTCGGGAATTAAGCCGGCAGAGACCTAAGACAATATCTGGTAATGCTTAATGGTATATATGCTGAATAAGTTTTGTTTTAGTGTACACTAAAACCGAGGAAGGTTTACACTAAAAGAAGAAAACCTGTAGAACTAAACAATTTTAGTTCTACAGGTTTTTATAAATTACAGAGGAATAAATCCCTTAGGTTCGGTATAATCTTACATTCTTTCCGGAACGTCTATTCCAAGTAATTCCATACCCAGTTTAATTACCTTACTGATGTTGGCAGAAAGAACAAGGCGGAATATCTTTAAATCTTCATTCTCTTCACGAAGAATACTGAAATCGTGATAGAACTGATTGTACTCTTTAACAAGATCGTAAGTGTAATTTGCAATAACAGATGGACTATAGTCTGTTCCTGCTTGTTTTACCACTCCTGCAAATTCAGATAACATCTGGATTAGTCCTTCTTCTTTCTCGCTTAATGTAACGTTCAAAGGCAGAGTTTCAGGAATAACGATACTTGCTTCAGCGGCTTTACGCAAAACTGATTGAATACGTGCATAGGTATATTGAATAAACGGACCAGTATTTCCATTAAAATCGATAGATTCTTTAGGATTGAAGGTCATATTCTTGCGGGCATCAACCTTTAAGATAAAGTATTTAAGTGCACCCATTCCCACAATACGGGCAATGTTGTTCGCTTCTTCTTCAGAACAGCCATCCAGTTTTCCAAGCTCATTGGATGTTTCTTTAGCTGTGCTTACCATCTCTTCTACTAAATCGTCGGCATCTACAACTGTTCCTTCACGAGATTTCATTTTACCTTCAGGCAGTTCAACCATTCCGTAAGAGAAGTGTACCAATCCTTTTCCCCACTCAAAGCCAAGCTTATCGAGTAAGATAGAAAGAACCTGGAAGTGATAGTTTTGTTCGTTACCAACTACATAAATCATCTTGTTGATTGGATAATCAGCAAAACGTAATTTCGCTGTACCAATATCCTGAGTCATGTAAACAGAAGTGCCGTCCGAACGAAGCAAAAGCTTATGATCAAGTCCTTCTCCGGTAAGATCTGCCCAAACAGAACCGTCTTCTTTCTTATAGAAGAAACCTTTCTCAAGACCTTCCATTACCTTATCCTTTCCTTCCAGATAAGTGTTTGATTCGTAGTATATCTTATCAAAGCTTACTCCAAGCTTCTTGTATGTTTCATTGAAACCGGCATAAACCCATTCGTTCATCATTTCCCAAAGCGCTCTTACTTCCGGATCTCCAGCTTCCCACTTAATGAGCATCTCACGAGCCTCATTCATTAATGGAGATTGTGCTTCTGCTTCCTCTTTGCTAAGGCCTTGAGCTTGCAGTTCTGCTAATTCGGCTTTATAATGTTTATCGAAAGAAACATAGTAATCGCCTACAAGGTGATCGCCTTTTTTGCCAGACGATTCAGGAGTTTCACCGTTTCCGTATTTCTTCCATGCCAGCATTGATTTGCAAATATGGATACCGCGATCATTAACAATATTGGTTTTAACCACTTTATTACCATTAGCCATCATGATGTTGGCAAGCGCATGACCTAACAAGTTGTTACGTACGTGGCCCAGGTGAAGAGGTTTATTGGTGTTTGGAGAAGAATATTCAATCATTACTAATGGAGAATTCTCATTAGCAGGAATAATTCCGTATTGTTTTTCTGCATGAATAGAGTTTAATAGCTCAATCCAGCATGAAGAAGCGATTGTGAGATTCAAAAATCCCTTGATTACATTGAAAGCTGAAATAGAAGAATCATTAGCTAATAAGTATTCGCCGATTTCCTGCGCAGTTTCTTCCGGCTTTTTCTTTGATAATTTCAGAAAAGGAAACACAACCAATGTAAGGTGTCCTTCAAACTCTTTTTTGGTTTTCTGCAGTTGTACCTGTGCAGCTGATACTTCCTGTCCGTATAGCACTTTCAGGCCTTTGATAACCGATTCTGCTATTTTGTTTTCTATATTCATATCTGTATGTGTTTCTAAATGAGATATTATGAGTGTGCAAAGATAATACTTTCGCTTCAGATATAAAAAAAAGGAGATGCAAACTCTTGCATCTCCTTTTTTATTTCCTAAGGATGGCTTATTTAATAGCGTCAGCTAATTCTGCACCAGCTTTAAATTTAGCAACTTTCTTAGCAGGAATAGTAATAGGAGCTTTAGTAGAAGGGTTGATACCTGTTCTTTCACCTCTTTCACTAACAGAGAATGTTCCGAAACCAACTAAAGAAACTTTTTCACCTGACTTAAGAGTATCTGATACACTTGTGATGAAAGCATCAAGAGCTTTCTTTGAATCTGCCTTACTCAAGCCTGATCCTGCTGCAATAGCATTAATAAGTTCTGCTTTATTCATAATTCGTAAATGATTAATTAATATATGTAACTTAAAAGATAAATCGAAAATCCTCACAAATATAGGCTATCAAAACAAAATATCAAATATAAAACTTAAAAAAAACAGACGGAAAACGAAAAAAAACTAATAGAATAGGCGATTTATGCTCTAAAACAGAATTATTTACTACTTTTGTGGTAATAATATCTTTGCAATAGACTAAAAACTCAATTAATTTATATGCCACCGGTAACAAAAAATCTGATAATAATAAACGTTTTGTTCTTTCTAGGAGGAGTAGTGGCAACAAGGTATGGTATTGATTTATCTACATATCTTGGTTTGCACTTTTTTATGGCGGATGATTTTAATCCTGCTCAGCTCATCTCTTATATGTTTATGCATGGAGGTTTTACGCATCTCTTCTTTAATATGTTCGCAGTCTGGATGTTTGGACGCATATTGGAACAGATTTGGGGCCCAAAAAAATTCCTTTTTTATTATATTGCCTGCGGTATTGGTGCTGGTCTTATTCAGGAACTGGTGCAGTACATTCAATATGCAGTACAACTTTCGGCCTATGATAAAGTTGATCTGGGCGAAGGAATGATTGTACCGATGGCTCAGTATCTGAATTTAATGAATACTGTAGGAGCTTCGGGTGCTGTTTATGCTATTCTGCTTGCATTTGGAATGTTATTCCCTAATGAGAGAATGTTCATTATTCCAATTCCTTTCCCAATAAAGGCTAAGTACTTTGTTGCTGGATATGCAATTATTGAGCTAATGGAAGGAATTGCCAATAATCCTACGGATAATGTTGCTCATTTCGCTCATCTGGGGGGGATGATTTTTGGCTTTATTCTGATTATGTATTGGAGAAAGAAGAAAAACAAAGGTAACGATGGGACATATTATTACTGATCTGAAAGAAAATTTTAAAAGAGGGAATATTTATATTCAGCTTATTTATATAAATGCAGGAGTCTTTATCCTGACCTCTCTGATTACTATATTTCTGACGCTTTTTAACCGAAGCGCCGGAAACTTTCTTTTATTTGGAGAAATGCCGGCTTCTCTGCATAACTTCTTACTTCAACCCTGGAGTATATTTACTTATATGTTTTTGCATTCCGGATTGATGCATATTCTTTTTAATATGCTATGGCTGTATTGGTTTGGACAACTCTTCCTATACTTCTTCTCGGCCAAACATCTTCGTGGATTGTATGTATTAGGAGGCATTTGCGGAGCCATTCTGTATATGATATCTTTTAATGTGTTTCCATATTTCAGCGGAGCTATTGAACAATCGTACATGTTGGGTGCTTCGGCTTCTGTTATTGCTATAGTGGTGGCTACAGCTTATAAACAACCGGATTATCAGGTTAGTTTATTGTTTTTTGGTGCAATAAGACTTAAGTATATCGCTTTGTTCATGATTCTTTCCGATCTTCTTTTTATAACTTCGGATAATGCTGGCGGACATATAGCTCACTTAGGTGGTGCACTTGCCGGTTTATGGTTTGCTGCAAGTTTAAGCAAAGGTCATGATATTACAGCCTGGATAAATAAAATACTTGATTGGTTTATATCTTTATTTTCCGGAAATGCTTTTAAAAGAACGAGAAAGCCTAAAATGTCTGTTCATTATAACAATAGTCCCAAAAATAAGGATTATGAATATAATTCAAAAAAGAAAGCTCAGAGTGATGAAGTAGACCGAATCCTTGATAAACTAAAAAAATCTGGTTATGAAAGTCTGACTACTGAAGAAAAAAAGAGCTTGTTCGATGCAAGTAAAAGATAGCTATGAAGCATTTAGGTAAAGCTTTAATTTACGCGATTGTAGCAGTAAATATGCTCTTTGTAGGGCTACTTTTATTTTCTGCTTATAGTCCATGGCTTATTAATCCTACTGTGCACCCTGTATTATCATGTTTCGGACTTATATTTCCTGTTTTCTTATTAATAAACTTTTGTTTTCTGCTTTTCTGGACTTTTACTTATCCTAAATTAGCATTGATATCTGCTTTGGGCTTTATTTTATGCTTTGGGCAGATTCGCACATATATACCAATAAATTCTCGTACTGATAAGATACCCGGGCATTGCATTAAAGTACTTTCTTATAATGTAATGGGGTTTAATAAGCTGAAAAAGCATACTCAAACAGATCCTAATCCTATTCTTGGATATATTCTGAAAAAGAATCCCGATATAATTTGCTTACAGGAATTTCAGTTTTCAACAGATAGATCGCATCTTACAGAAAAAGATATCAATAGCGCTTTAAGTGATTATCCCTACCACAAGAAAACTTGTTTGAGTGAAGTAGGGTACGGTAACTGGGTAGCTTGTTATTCAAAGTATCCTATACTCTCATCGCGCCTTATTAAATATAAAAGCACCTACAATGGTTCTGTTATCTATGAACTTCTTATTAAAGGCGATACTGTGACGGTTATTAATAATCATCTTGAATCAAATAAGCTGACTAAAGAGGATAAGGATGTTTATGTAGATATGATAAAAGAACCAGAAGCCGGAAAAGTTAAAAGAGGAGTGCGGCATTTAGTGAAGAAACTGGCAGAAGCGTCTGCTATTCGTTCTTTGCAGGCAAATACCGTTGCAAAGAAAATTGCAGCTTCCAAGCATCGGTCCATGATTGTTTGCGGTGATTTTAATGATACTCCTATTTCTTATGCTCACCGGGTAATTGCTCAGGATTTAGATGACGCTTTTACACAGTCAGGCAGAGGATTGGGCATTTCCTATAACCAACATATGTTCTATTTTAGAATAGACAATATCCTTATAAGTAAAAATTTAGTAGCATATAACTGCACGGTGGATAATAGTATTAAAGAATCAGATCATTATCCAATTTGGTGCTACATTGCTATGAAACATTGATTTTTCAATTATTACCCTTTAATACATTTATAATATGGACTTGAAGAAAATAGTATTTATTTTATCTATTTGTAGTATGACTTACTCGTATGCCGGTAATGTTAACACAGACCCAAACCCTTTTCTTTCTGAATTTAAAACCTTGTATAATGCTCCTTCTTTTGATAAAATAAAGATAGAACATTATGAACCTGCTTTTTTGGAAGGTATCCGTCAGCAGAATGCTCAAATTAAGGCAATTGTGTCTAATAAGGCAAAACCAACGTTTCAGAATACCATTGTAGCTTATGATAACAGTGGCGAGATTCTTCGTCGTGTAGGAGGCGTGTTTTTTAATTTGACTGAAGCTGAAACAAATGATGCATTAACAGCTCTTTCAGTTAAAATGGCTCCGGTCTTATCAGAACACAGTGATAATATATCTCTGAATAAGGCTCTTTTTAAGAGAATAAAAACAGTATATTCTCAAAGAGGATCTTTAAAATTAACTCGTGAACAAGAAAGAACATTAGAACTTATTTATAAAGATTTTGTTCGCTCGGGAGCTGCACTTGACGATAAAAAGCAAGCTCGTTTACGTGAAATTAATAAAGAACTAGCAACTCTGGAAATTGATTTTGGTAATCATGTTTTGAATGAAACCAATGCTTATCAATTAATTATCAATGATAAAAAAGAACTTGCCGGTTTGCCTGACTGGTTAGTAAATAGTGCTGCAGAAGATGCTAAAGCTGCCGGTAAGGAAGGTAAATGGATTTTTACATTACACAATGCCAGCCGATTGCCATTCTTGCAATATGCAGATAACAGAGCTTTGCGCGAACAGATTTACAATGCTTATATTAATAGAGCGAACAAAGGAGATAAGAACGATAATAAAGCAATTCTTGCAAAAGTTATAACTCTTCGTCTTGAAAAAGCAAATCTACTTGGATTTGATACTTATTCAAATTTTGTTTTGGATAAAAATATGGCAAAGAGCTCAGCTAAAGTTATGGATTTTCTTAATAATTTGTGGAAGTACTCAAATGAGAATGCAAGAAAAGAAGCTGCTGAGTTACAAAAACTGATGGATAAAGAAGGCAAAGGAGAGAAACTAGCCAGATGGGACTGGTGGTACTATTCTGAAAAACTTCGTCAGGAAAAATATAATCTGAATGAAGATGAGCTTAAACCTTATTTCAAGTTGGACAATGTTCGTGAAGGAGCTTTCGCAGTTGCACATAAGCTTTATGGAATTACATTGACTGAAGTGAAAAATGTACCGGTTTATAACCCTGACGTTAAAGTCTTTGATGTAAAAGACAGTAAAGGGAAACATCTTGGCTTGTTTTATGTAGATTATTTCCCTCGTGCCGGTAAACGCGGTGGTGCATGGATGAATAATTACAAAGACCAGCGCGGTGAATCTCGTCCTATCATTTGTAATGTTGCCAGTTTTACAAAACCTACAGGTGACGTTCCTTCTTTATTAACATTAGATGAAGTACAGACACTTTTCCATGAATTTGGTCATGCGCTTCACGGACTTTTAACTAAATGTAATTACCTAAGAGTGTCTGGTACAAATGTTACACGTGACTTTGTTGAACTTCCGTCTCAGGTAATGGAACATTGGGCTACAGAACCTGAAGTTTTGAAAATGTATGCAAAGAATTATAAAACAGGAGAAGTAATGCCGGATACTTTGATTCAGAAATTAAACAAACAAATGTTGTTTAATCAAGGATTTATGACAACAGAACTTCTGGCTGCTGCAATTCTTGATATGGAGTTTCATAATTTGAAGGATGCAAAGAATCTGGATGTTGTTGACTTTGAGAAAAAAGTAATGGATAAATACGGTCTGATTCCTGAAATTGCTCCAAGATACCGGTCTACTTACTTTAATCATATCATTGGCGGATATGCCGCAGGATATTATAGTTATCTATGGGCAAATGTACTGGATTCTGATGCTTTTGAAGCATTTAAAGAGAATGGTATCTTTGATAAGAAAACAGCAGATGCTTTTCGTACTAATGTGCTTGAAAAGGGAGGAAGTGAGGATCCAATGGTGCTATACAAGAGATTCCGTGGAGCTGAACCAAAAATTGAACCGATGTTAAAAAACAGAGGGCTTCAATAACATTGTTTGACCTTTAATTTATTGTTTACTGCCAAAGATCTGTTGTATAACATATTTTGTAAGTTCAAAATGCACTATGTAACTTAAATATTTGCTACACTTTATATATAAAAGTGAAAAAAAAGCTATATTTGCGCATTATATGCAGTATAAATTAATTAAAGTAAGTAATATAAATTTAAAAGAAAAATGCAAAACAAAGGACTTGTAAAAGTTTTTGCGGTATTGCTCACACTTGTATGTGTGTTCTACCTGTCTTTCTCTTTTGTTACTCGCCATTACATGAAAATGGCAGCAGAGTATGCTAAAGGAGATCCGAAGTTAGAACAAGAGTACATTGACTCTCTGTCAACTGAAAAAGTGTGGTTAGGCAATTATACGCTTAAACAGTGTCGTGAAATGGAGATTAGTTTAGGTCTTGACCTAAAAGGGGGTATGAATGTTGTGCTTGAAGTTTCAGTAGGCGATGTATTAAAAGCATTAGCTGACCATAAAGAAGATGCTGCATTCAATAAAGCTGTAGCTTCTGCACAGATACTCTCAGAGAAAAGTCAGTCAGACTTTATCACTCTTTTTATTAAAGAATATCACAAGTTGGCTCCGGGTGCCAGATTATCTCAATTATTTGCTACCCAACAACTAAAAGATAAAGTTTCTCAGAAATCTTCTGATTCAGACGTTGAGAAAGTAATCAGAGAAGAAGTTAAAGCAGCTATTGATAACTCTTATAACGTTCTTCGTACTCGTATCGACCGTTTTGGTGTTGTTCAGCCAAATATTCAGAGCTTACCAGATCAGATGGGCCGTATCATGGTTGAACTTCCAGGTATCAAAGAACCTGAACGTGTAAGAAAATTGCTTCAGGGTTCTGCTAACCTTGAATTCTGGGAAACTTATGATTCTAAAGACATTGTTCCTTATTTCAGCACAATTGATAATACTATCCGTTTGGTTGCAGAAGGTAAAGGTACTGTAGCTGCTGCCGACACTACTGCAAAAGATACTACAGCTGTTGCTGTTGCAAAAGTTAGTGCAAAAGATAGCCTTGAAGCTGTATTGAAAGGTGGAAAAGCTCAGAAAGAAGAAAAAGGCAAAGCAAGTAGTGCTCAATTGGCAAGTGCTAAGAAAGAGCATCCTTTGTTGTCAATCTTCCAACCTAACACCAATGGTTACGGATGTATAGTAGGATATGCTAATTATAGAGATACTGCTGCTATCAACAAATACTTTGCTATGAAGCAAGTACAGGATCAGCTTCCTAAAGACTTGAGATTGAAATGGGGTGTTAAAGCTGCTGATGGTGATAAGAAAGCTCAGACTTTTGAACTTTATGCAATTAAATCTACAGAACGTAACGGACGTGCTCCATTGGAAGGTGATGTAGTAACAGATGCAAAAGATACTTATGATCAATTTGGAAAACCAGCTGTAAGCATGTCTATGAACTCAGAAGGTTCAAGAAGATGGGCATTGATGACAAAACAGAATATTGGTAAAGCAATTGCCATTGTTTTGGATGGTTATGTATATTCAGCTCCAAATGTAAATAGTGAAATTACTGGCGGTAACTCTGAAATTACTGGTCACTTCACTCCAGAAGAATCTAAGGACTTGGGAAATGTGTTGAAGTCTGGTAAAATGCCTGCACCTGCACACATTGTTCAAGAAGATATCATTGGTCCATCATTGGGTCAGGAATCAATCAATGCCGGTCTTATTTCTTTCTTAGTTGCAATTGTTGCTTTGATGTGCTTCATGTGCTTCATGTATGGATTCATTCCAGGTATGATTGCCAATTCAGCTTTGATATTTAACTTGTTCTTTACGTTAGGTATACTCTCTTCATTCCAGGCTGCATTAACTTTGTCAGGTATTGCCGGTATGGTATTGACACTTGGTATTGCTGTCGATGCGAACGTACTTATTTACGAACGTACAAAAGAAGAATTAAGAGCTGGTAAGAATGTTAAAACAGCTTTGTCTGAAGGTTATTCAAATGCATTCTCTGCAATCTTCGACTCAAACATTACTTCAATTATTACAGGTATTATCCTGTTCTATTTTGGTACAGGTCCTATCAAAGGTTTCGCAACTACATTAATCATTGGTATTATCTGTTCATTCTTTACAGCGGTATTTATGACACGTGTGGTTTACGAACACTTCATGAGCAAAGATAAGTTGTTGAATCTTACATTCTCTTCTAATCTTTCTAAGAAGATATTCGTTCATACGAATTATAACTTTGTTGGTTCTAATAAGAAATCATTCTTTGTGTTTGGTGCTGCTTTGGTAATCTGCTGTGTTTCTTTTGCACTTCGTGGATTGAGCCCAAGTATTGATTTTACTGGTGGACATAATTATGTACTTCAGTTCGAAAAACCAGTTGAACCAGAACAAGTGAGAACATTAATGGCTAGCCAGTTTGGCGATGCTTCTGTTACTGTTATTGCTCTTGGTACTGATGGAAAGAAAGTTCGTGTAAGTACCAACTACCGTATTGATGAAAGTGGTAGCACTGTAGACTCAGAAATTGAAACTAAGCTTTATAATGCTGTAAAAGATAAGTTACTGACTCCTGGAACTTCTCTTGAAACATTTAAGAATCCTGATATCCGTACCGGTGGTAGCATTATTAGTTCTCAGAAAGTAGGACCTAGTGTTGCAAAAGACATCACTATCGGAGCTATCATTGCTGTAGTTCTTTCTTTGATTGCTATCGGACTTTATATCTTACTACGATTTAGAGATATATCTTTCAGTGTTGGTTCTGTTGTGGGATTAACTGTAGACTCAATAATAATAGCTGGTGTATTCTCGCTATTATATGGAAGATTGCCGTTCTCTATGGAGGTTGACCAGAACTTCATTGCTGCCATCTTAACAATCATTGGTTATTCTATTAATGATAAGGTGGTAATCTTTGACCGTGTTCGTGAGTTCTTCCACTTGTATCCTAAGCATGACCGTACAGAGTTGTTCAATGACTCATTGAATACTACTCTTGCGCGTACTGTAAATACTTCACTTTGTACATTGTTAGTAATGTTATGTATCTTCATCTTAGGTGCTGAATCTATTCGTAGTTTCGCATTCGCATTGATGGTTGGTATCATTGTTGGTACTCTTACATCACTCTTTGTTTCTGCTCCTATTGCATTCATTATGCAACAGAAAGAAGCTAAGAAACATGCAAAAGCTCTAGGTAAATAAGAACTTTTATATAGTTTATAGTAAAGGCTGCTCTGCAAAGGGCAGCCTTTACTTTTTTGGATAATTAGCCTTGGTGGCTTATATAAATTGTATTTAGGTTATTATATAAAAGAAACTCCAATCTTTTTTATTCTCTTGTACAAAATAATTCTTTGTTTTGTACAAAAGATATATTTCATCTGTACAGAAGAATGCATTCTTTTGTACAAGGATCAATTAATTATTCATTATGAATTGTGAAAAGGATAGGTATGAACCTGAGAATGGAATGGCTAAGAGTCTAATTATAATTGAAGTATATAGTTATTAATATCCAATACCAGGTTGTCAATAAGCAGATTCAACCAAAATCAGGACGAGACAAAGTGCTAGACTGCAAGACTACCGCTAGACTAATTTGAAATAGTCTAGCGCCTGCATTATGTTGATATATAGTTGTTTAAGTACTATCTGCTAGACTGCTAGACTAAAATCGCATTTTTAATTTTTATGCGAAAGTAGATTCAATTAATAATCATTATGAATAGAGCAAATAGTGCTTTTATAGTTAAGGTGATTTATATAAATATCAGTTGCACAATAATATAGATAGGTAATAAAACTATCAGTGAGAATTTAAACATATATGCAAAGAAGCTTGGCATCTTGATACCTCTTTCTTCTGCTATAGACTTTACCATGAAGTTTGGTCCGTTCCCAATATAAGTCATTGATCCAAAAAATACAGAGCCTACACAGATTGCTTTCAACAGAATTTCTGGCACTCCTGCAACTCTTATTGATTCTGATAAGGATGAAGGTAGTCCACCTGCAACTAAACCACGTGCTAAATCATAGAATGCTACTGCTGTAGGTGTATTGTCTAAGAATGAACTCAGTGCCCCTGATGCATATAAAAATTGATGGGGTTCGGTTAGTCCAAAACTGACAGCATTATTTGCAAGCCAGATTAGTGCAGGCGACATGGTTACAAATATGCCTAGAAAAAGGAAAGCCACTTCAGTAATAGGAGTCCACGAGAAACTATTGTTGTTGCGCACTTCAGACTTTGTGTAATATAAAGACAGAGCAGTAAATGTTACTAATATAATCTCACGAATATATTCCAGCCATATCGGAGTATTCTCTTGCCCCATAGCGGGTATATTTCCTTTATTGATAAATGCAACAGCAAGGATAACCCCTAACAGAAATAAGAAATTAATATTGCCTGTAACACGAATTGGCTCTTGCTGAATAGAATCTTCAGCAAGATCTATCCATTCTTCTTTCTTATAATAATATCTGTCTACAAAGTAGTAAATAGATAGCAATAATGCCCCAGTAAATGCCCATTCAGGAAATAAAGTAAAGAACCATGAAAACTCAGCTCCACGCAAATAAAGCATAAATAACGGAGGGTCTCCCAGTGCAGTTAAAAGTCCCCCACAATTGGCTATTGCAGCAATAAAAAACAGCATAGTATGAGTGGTGTACTTACGCTCTTGATTGGTATTAATCATTGGACGAATAAGAAGCATGGCTGCCCCTGTAGTGCCCATAAAAGCAGCCAGTACATAACCGATTCCCATAAATAAGACATTATTTCGTGGAGTGGCTTTAATATCTCCTGAAACATGAATACCTCCGGTAATAATAAATAGCGAACCTAGCAAAATAATAAATGGAACATAATCGTGAGCAACGGTGTCTATAAGATTTTTTGAAAGTCCGTTTTCCAGCATGTAAACTACTACAGGAATACTAAGAATAATAGACACCAAAAGTTTATTCTTATTTTTATCCCACCATTTCCCTAAAATAAGCGGACCTACAGCAATAGCTAAAAGCATTATCAGAAAAGGAATTGAAACCCACAAAGGCATATTGAAAGTACTTTCCATTTTTATTTAATTTCAACGAAGTGCTTAATCTTAACTAACCTTCTGCTTTTTCAGGAGGTGTGTGATTGTTTAAGTATTTGAGAACTAAGCACTATATTATTAATTCGATGATTGGTTTTAGGCTGCAAATGTACTGCTTTTTTTAATATGATGTGCAAATAAGATGCTATTACCCAATGCATCTTTCAGAACCCAAAACTATCAACCTTTACATCTTTATTATTTTCGTCTTTAAAAGGTTTGGCCTTTAACTGAACCACATTGCCTTCTACATTTATGGCCTTGAAAGGAGTAGCCGGACAAACATATTCACATCCTCCGCAACCTACACATATATCGGGATTTACACTTGGAATAGTTAATCCATCTTTGTAGTCTACCATTTTAACGGCTTGTGTAGGACAATGCTCAGAACAAGCACCGCAATCTGTTTCGTCGTTATAAACAATACAGTTCTCCATTGTGAAGACAACGCGCCCCATCTGTGTAAGATGCTTTTCTTCTTTGGTAAGCGGCAATATGGCGCCGTTTGGACAAGTATGGGAGCAAACAGTACAATCGTAATTGCAGAAGCCTTTTTCAAAACTCATCATTGGTTGCATGATTCCGCCTAATCCATATTCAGTAAAAGCTGGTTTAAGTACATGAGATGGGCAACGACTTACACACAGGTGGCAGGCGGTGCAGTGTTTAAGTAAATTGTCTGCACTAACAGATCCTGGAGGAGATAATGGATGTTGCTTTTTGTAGGGTTTGTTTTTGCTTAATGCAGCCATAGCATTCTGAGCTTTTAAAAGAGGAACGGTTATTAATCCGGCTCCGGTTACGCTCAGAAACATTCGTCGGCTGTCGTTTGGCTTATTTTCTTCTTTTGCAGATGTAGATGCAAATGCATAAGTGAATTTTATAGATTTCTTTTTGCAGACAGGCAAACAGTTAAAACATCCCACACAACGACTGTGGTCTATTTGATGTTCTTTGCTGTTAATGCATGAAGATTTGCATTTTGCAGCACAAGCGCCGCAACTGTTACATGTATTTTCGTCAATTCTTATTTTGAATAAAGAATATTTAGATATAAGTCCTAATAAGCTTCCTACAGGGCAGATTGTATTGCAATAGAGTCTGCCATATTTATACGCAAGGAATGATACAATTAGTAGGCTAATTGAGGCAATAGCGAAAGAGAAAACACTTCGGATAACTATTTCTACAACGTAAAGACTATAATTGTTGAAATGTCCTAAAACGCCTGCTAGTTGGTTGTTTCCGTAAAGATAGACTGGACGGAATAAACTAGAAGCTATACGTCCGAAAATGCTATATGGATCGAGTAAGCTTAATAGAAATGTGAAGCCTGCAAAAAATGCTATAACAACTCCAATCAGTACGCTATATCTTAGATAATTTGTAGGTTTAAGATATTTGTATTTCTTTCTTTTTGTGAGGGACTTTGAGAAAGTTTCCAGTACATCCTGCCATATTCCAAGAGGACAAATTGCAGAACAATATACTCTTCCGAAAAGGAGAGTGAGAAGAAATAGAAATATCAAAGCTCCGATATTTAATGCTAATAAGGCTGGAGCTAGTTGGATAGTAGTCAGCAATTTTAATTTATGTGGTGCAATACCTGCAAAGTCAATGAAATAAAAAGTAATAAGCGATAACATGATTAATGCTATCGCTATTCTGGTTTTACGTAACATATTTATAGTTTAATTCGTTTAATATTCATCTTATCAAGATTCATGTTTCCCAGTTTTAGCTGAGAAGCATTTGCAATGTGAGTAACTTGCTCTATAGGCATCTTTGCGATCTGATTGAAGAATTTTACGGCAGCTGTATCAACAGCAACAATATCCTGAGATATAAACAGTCCCTTTGCCAAAGCAACATCTGCAGCCGATCTGCCACGCGGACCGTTACTCTTCAGAACCCGGTAAGCATCAACGACATTCAGAACTGGATGTTTAGCGAGGGAGCAGATATCTGCAATGCATTGCTGCAAGTCATTTTCATGGAAGTAACCTCTGTCCCATACAATTCCCATCATGTTTTTCATGGATATACTCATTTTGGCACCACCATGATTTTTAAGGATTGGAACGTTGATCCATACATCACTATCTAATAAAGCTTTATGAACCTTGGCTGTTTTTAGAACCTTTGCATTAGGAAGAGAGATTGCCCGATAGTATGATTCTTCATGTGCCGGTACAACTTTAGCTCCTGCTTCTTTTGCTGCATCTTCAATACCACTATTCTTATAACATTTACGCCAGTCATCGCAAGTGTGGTCAAATACAACAACTTCTTTTGCTCCGGCATCAAAGCATTGTTTAACTATCTCTCCTATTAGTTTCGGGTTTGTGTTTCCAGCCAGTTCGGAAACTTATCCCATCCAATATTGGGCTTAATACAAACTTTCTGACCCTTTTTCACAAATTTGCCCATTCCACCCATCTCTTTAATGGCGTGACGGAACATAACTTCCGGTTCTCCACCCATTACAGCCACCATATCATAAGCCTGCTTAGTTGCTTCGTTTTCGCCGGTCTGCTTCAATAAATCAAAAGCTTCACTTGGCGTTACTGTAGATGCGAGGCCTGTCAATGCTACTAATCGTAAGAAATCTCGTCTATCCATATTGTTTGTTTATAAAATCCAGGGAAATTTAAAACAACTCTCATTATAGAGGCAATAATCTGCATTTCCATTTACTGCAAATGTCTTTAATTTAGCCGCTCCGGCAAGAAGCTGCTGCGCATATTTAATGGTTGTACCGGTTTTTATGCGGTCTTCAACCAATAATATTCTTTTTCCTTCAAAACAAAAATCAATAGGTTCCAGTAACCGGGGCTGATCATACATCTGATGTTGTTTGCTGTCTCTTAAATTCAGCTTAAGAAGATGTATTTCCAGATTTAAACGTTGATTGAGCAGTGCTGCCGGAATAATACCGCCATTGGCTATTGCAACAATCATGTCGAAAGGCTCATTTATTTCAAGATTAAGAATCCTGTCGATTACCTCTTCAAAGTTTTTAGCACTCATATTTTGCCAATGATTTCAATATTAACCAGCCAAAAACAACTTGGATAATCATTCCTGGAAAACCTAAAGTGATATCTTGTAAGGCCATAGGAAGACTACCACTAATTATGTATTCTGCAATGCTACCAATGAATTGATAAGCAATAACGGTAACTGCAACGAGAAGTAGCGATACTTTTTTACTGCGTTGAGCAATCCATGCGGCTGCTATTGCCAGTAATGATGATTTTATTAGTAGTACCGGAAGTGCGCTTGTTGGTGGCATTCCGAAAAGTAAATGGTTACATAATGGAGACAATAAAGCTGTTATTAACCCTATTCGGATTCCAAACTTATAAGATGCAATCAATGTGAAAAAATAGATTGGAAGAAACATTTTACCACCATCAGGTACTAAGTGACAGATTTGTGGCAAAATTAAGTTGCCGGCAATAAAAGCAATACTTAATAAATAAGCACGGTAATTTAATAAGCTTGGGCTGACTGGTTGAAAGACAAGACTTCTCATCGTTATATATTTATTGTTAATAATCAATGTGTCTGATAGTTCAATGCAAAAAGTTGTTTAGCAATCTTATAGTCCTGTTTTCTGCTTACTTATACATCAAACGTTTAGCTACAAATATAAAACAAAGAAAAGTGCTTTCCAAATCTGAAGTCATATTTATAATGTGATTATCAGTTTTTTAGATGGCCACAACTAAGAGATACTACCTGTAATTTTTATCTGATTATTCTGGTAAGTTTAATCTTCTCCTTAAAAAACATTAATTGACGAGCGGCTCAAAAAAAATATTTTTCCTGATGTGTCAAATTCATGATGAACAAATGAGGTAATAATAAAATGAAACTGATGAAATTAATTGTGATTTTTAAGAGCCTGTATATCAGTAATCTGATTGTGGAAAGTAGCCCCGCCGAGAATCGAACTCGGATCTAAAGTTTAGGAAACTTTTGTTCTATCCATTGAACTACAAGGCCGAAATGCAGGCGCAAAGGTAATCTATTTTGTTGATATGCACAAAAAAAAACTTTGTTAAAGAACATCAATGCTTTAAACCTTTACTCTGTAAGCCGATCAAAAAGGAGTATATATTTAAGAGAAAATTAAAGATTTGGATAATGAATAGATTTTTATTAGGTGTACTTTTACTGATAATCAGTATTTGTAGTTACGCGGCTTCAGCGGAGCTTGGAGTCATTAAAGGAAAGGTAATTGATTCAAAGACGAAGGAGGCTTTGCAGTTTGTAAATGTTAGTGTGAAGACGAAAACAAATGCTTCGTTAGTTAAAGGTGGGGTAACCGATCAGTCTGGAGAATTTGTTTTGGGCGGGTTGAAAGATGGAACCTATATTGTTAATGTGTCATACATTGGTTATAAGGCTTATGAGAAAGAATTTACAATTTCATCAAAGAAGAGCGTAAATCTGAATCAGATATCTTTGGCAGAAGATAGCCATGTACTAAAAGAGGTGGAAGTTGTGGGCCAAAAAGCTCAGATGAGATTTGAAATTGATAAGAAAGTGTTTGATGTGGACCAGAATATATCTTCTGCAGGAGGTTCTGCTAGTGATGTATTAAGTAATATACCCTCAATAGAAGTTAATAATGATGGCGATGTTTCGCTTCGTGGTAATTCAAATGTAACAGTCTGGATTAATGGAAAAGCTTCTGGTCTGTCTGCTGACAATAGAGCACAGATTCTGGAACAAATGCCTGCCGAGAACATCGAAAAGATTGAAGTAATAACTAATCCTTCTGCTAAATACAGTCCGGAAGGAACAGCGGGTATTATCAATATCATTTTAAAGCAAGATCGAAAAGCCGGATATTTTGGTAGTGCACAAGCTGGTGCAGATTCAAAAGGTGGGTATAACGGCAGTTTTAATATTAATTATAGTAGCAGTAAATTTGATATTTACGGGAATGTTGGTTATCGTCATCACGAAAGAACTGGTGGTGGAAATACCACTAGAACAAATACGCAGGGTACTGAAAGTACAAGTGATGATACTTATCTGAATACTAAAACAGATCAGGATGGTGAACACTCGGGAGTATTCCTTAGAGGTGGTGTAACCTATCATGCTACTAAAACAGATCATTTTACAGTAGGTGGTTTTGGTATGTTTGGTAGTATGAATAGTAGTAGTAACATCAATTATTTAAGTAATGTTCCTAATTCATATTATAAAAGTTTCCGTTCATCTGATTCGGATAATTCAATGAATGGTGGAAATGTAGAAATTGGGTATAAACGTGATTTTACAAAAGATAGTTATCTGGATTTTACTGCTTCCTATAACAAATGGGGAATGGATAATACCGGTATATACGATCAGACTTCATATTATACAGACAAAACAACATCTTCTTATCAACGTCAGCTAAATAATATAAATAATCATAACTGGGAGTTTCAGTTGGATTATCAGAATAAGATTAACGATAATTCGAAGTTAGAAGCTGGTTATAAAGGTACTTTAGGTAGAGAAAACAGTCCTGTTGAAACTTACTCAGGATTATCCGAAAGTTCTGCCTCATTTGATAACAATTTATATAACCGTTTTATTTATAATCAGGATGTTCATGCTTTATATACTACTTATTCAGGACGAATTAAGAAGTTCGGATATCAGATTGGTATGCGTGGAGAGTACTCAAAAGTGAATACAAAGTCGGAAGATTATACTTTCACAAGTACTCCATTTCAGAAGGACTACTTCAGTCTGTTCCCAAGTGCTTTTATATCATATTCATTGCCCGAAAATAATGAGATTCAGTTAAATTATACCAGACGTATATCTCGTCCATGGGGAGGTCAGCTTAACTCTTTTATGAATATTACAGACTCAACTAATATTTCTTTCGGTAATCCAAAATTGAATCCTGAATATTCAAATGCCCTTGAACTTAATTATATCAAGAACTGGGAGAATCACACGTTATCTTTCTCTGGTTATTACCGCACAACCGACGATGTGATTCAAAGCATCAGATATTTGGATGGAAATGTGATGAAAAGTACCTATGAAAATGTGGCTCAGACAACCTCTGCCGGAGTAGAGTTGGTAGGGAAGGATAAATTGTTTAAGATATTAGATCTTACAACAACTGTGAATCTGTTTTATTATAAGCTGGATGGCTTTAGCTATTTACCAGCAGGAAAAACAACTCCTGTGATTGGTAATGCAGATGAGAACTTTTCATGGAATGCTAGAATGATTGCTAATATTATTCTTCCAAAATCTTTTTCTTTGCAGTTGACCGGAGGTTATAATGCAAAACAAGTGGTAGCGCAAGGAACTCAGAAGGCTAATTATATGCTGGATGCCGGTTTAAGAAAATCGTTTATGAATAAAAAGTTTAGTCTAAGCATTAATGCACGAGATATTCTGGATTCACGCAAACAACGCACTATTACCTATGGTACCGGATTTATTCAGGATTCTGAAAACTGGAGAGGTGGAAGAAAGATTGGCTTTACTCTTACCTATAATTTTGGTAATATGCGTGCTAAAAATAACAAACAAAGCAAGCCTGGTGATGACAGTATGTCAATGCCAATGGGAAATGAGGAATAATTTTTGTAAAATCCATAAAGAAAGGGAGATAAGAGAATTTAAATAGTTTATGGCGATATGCCTGATAAATTCGAAAAGATTTTGCTAAGTCGCATAACTTTCCGATATTTGTAAGCGCATAAATAAGAGGATTGTTGATGTTTAAACATCTTTCAACTCTTATTTATGCGCTTCTTGCAACATTAAATCTTAAAAAAGAAAAAGATAAGTTATGGCAGACGAAATTGTAGTTAAAGAATTAGAGAGAGTAGTAGTTCGCTTCTCTGGTGATTCCGGTGACGGAATGCAATTAGCTGGGAACATTTTCTCTAATTTATCGGCTGTATTGGGAAACGATATATCTACGTTTCCTGATTATCCGGCAGAGATTCGTGCCCCGCAAGGCACAATAAGCGGAGTTTCCGGTTTCCAGGTGCATATTGGTGCAAAGAAAGTTTTTACTTCAGGTGATAAATGTGATGTGCTTGTTGCAATGAATCCTGCGGCATTAAAAACAAATGTAAAGTTTATTACTCCACAGTCTATTATCATCATTGATTCTGACTCATTTACTAAAAAAGATCTGGAAAAAGCTCTCTATAATACTGACGATGCTTTCGCAGAACTAAATATTCACAATCAGGTTATAGATGCTCCTATCACCTCTATGTGTAAAGAGAGCCTGAAAGATAGCGGACTGGATAATAAAGCAGCTGTAAGATGCAAGAATATGTTTGCGTTGGGATTGGTTTGTTGGTTGATTAACCGTCCATTGGATCATGCAATGCACATGCTTCAGGAAAAGTTCTCTAAAAAACCTTCCATTGCCGAAGCAAATATCAAAGTCTTGACTGATGGCTACAATTATGGTCATAATATACACGCTTCTATCTCTACTTATGTTGTTGAATCTAAAGGAGAGAAAGAAAAAGGCTTTTATACAGATGTTAATGGTAATCTTGCTACAGCTTACGGACTTGTTGCTGCTGCCGAAAAGTCGGGATTGCAATTATTCTTAGGATCATACCCTATTACTCCTGCTACCGATATACTACATTATTTGTCAAAATGGAAAGAACTGGGCGTTGTAACTGTTCAGTGTGAAGATGAGATTTCTGGTGCATGTAGTGCTATTGGTGCATCTTTTGCCGGAAATCTGGCTGTAACTTCAACTTCAGGACCTGGAGTTTGTCTTAAAAGTGAAGCTATAAATCTGGCTGTTATTGCAGAACTGCCTTTGGTTATTGTAAATGTTCAGCGTGGCGGACCTTCAACAGGCTTGCCTACTAAGAGCGAACAAACCGACTTATTACAAGCTGTATACGGACGTAATGGTGAAAGTCCGCTGGTTGTTATTGCTGCAACTTCTCCGACTAATTGTTTCGATTCTGCATATATGGCAGCTAAGATAGCATTGGAACACATGACTCCTGTTATACTTCTTACAGATGGTTACATTGCTAATGGATCGGCTGCCTGGAAAATTCCTTCACTGAAGGATTATCCTGAAATTAAGCCAAATTACGTAACGAAAGAGATGCAAGAGGTTTGGAAACCTTATATGCGTAATCCTGAATCTCAGGTTCGTTATTGGGCTACTCCTGGAATGGAAGGTTTTATGCACAGAGTTGGTGGACTTGAAAAAGACTTTGTTACAAGTGCTATTTCTACCGATGCTGATAATCACCAGATAATGACATTGACTCGCCAGGCAAAAATTGATTATATAGCTAACTGTATACCGGAACTTGAAGTGCAAGGTGATAAAGATGCCGATTTGCTTGTTGTAGGATGGGGAGGAACTTACGGACACCTTTATTCAGCTGTTGAAAAATGCAATCAAGAGGGAAAGAAAGTTGCCTTTGCTCATTTCCAATATATCAATCCACTACCTAAAAATACAGAAGAGGTGTTGAGAGCATTCAAAAAGATTGTAGTAGTAGAACAAAATCTTGGACAGTTTGCAGGCCTTCTTCGTATGAAAATTCCAGGACTGGATATTTGCCAGTTCAATAGAGTGAAAGGGCAACCTTTCAATGTAGTTAGACTTGTTGAAGAATTTACAAAATTGATGGAGGAAAAGTAAGATGAGCGAACAATTATATACAGCAAAAGATTTTAAGAGTGACCAGTATGTTCGTTGGTGCCCGGGTTGTGGTGACCATGCATTATTGAATTCATTACACAAGGCTATGGCAGAATTGGGTATTGCTCCTAATATGACAGCCGTTATTTCAGGTATTGGATGCTCTTCCCGCTTACCTTATTATATGAATACTTATGGATTCCATACTATTCACGGACGTGCAGCGGCAATTGCTACCGGCGTGAAGGTTGCTAATCCGGATTTAACTGTTTGGCAGATCTCTGGTGATGGTGATGGATTGGCTATTGGTGGAAATCATTTTATCCATGCCATTCGCAGAAATGTCAATATCAATCTGGTTCTTTTGAATAATCGTATTTACGGGCTTACAAAAGGACAATACTCTCCAACTTCTCCTCGAGGATTTGTATCAAAATCGTCTCCTTATGGAACGGTAGAAGATCCTTTCCGCCCTGCAGAATTAATATTTGGTGCAAGAGGTAAATTCTTTGGAAGATGTGTGGATGTTGATGGCCCGAGTTCTGTAGAAGTATTAACTGCTTCGGCTCGTCATAAAGGAACTTCTGTTGTTGAGGTTTTGCAAAACTGTGTAATCTTCAATGATGGTTGCCATAGTGCTGTTGCTACGAAAGAAGGACGTGCAAAGAATGCAATTCATCTTAAACATGGACAACCTATGTTATTTGGAGAAAACAATGAAAAAGGTTTGATGCAGGAAGGATTTGGTCTTAAAGTGGTGACTTTGGGCGAAAATGGTATCACAGAAAAGGATATCCTTGTACATGATGCTCATTGCGAAGATAATACTCTTCATATGAAACTTGCTTTAATGGAAGGTCCTGATTTTCCTATTGCTTTGGGAGTAATTAGAGATGTTGAAGCTCTTAGCTATGAAGAATGTGTACATGCACAAATAAAGGACGTTCAGGCAAAGAAACCTATTCGTAAATTAGAAGATTTCTTGCTTAGTGGTGAAACCTGGGAAATCAAATAATTCTCATTAAATATAATAGTAAGGGGCTACTCAAATGAGTAGCCCCTTACTTTGTCTTTTTCGGGTTTCTATATGAAGCCGTTTTTCAATATTCAGAGAATTATTTTTACTTTCTTTGATAATCTCCTTTCTTGAAACGAAATTTATTATTCTTTTTCTCCGTAAGCTAAATCTCCGGCATCACCTAATCCAGGAATAATATAAGAATGAGAATCAATTTCTGGGTCAACTGCTGCACACCAGATAGTTGTTTTATCTTCAGGAAAAACTCGTTGTACATATTCGAGAGCCTGCTTACTTGCAATAATACACGCCACATGAATTTCTTCGGGGCAACCTTTTGTTAGCATAGCACCATAGCTAAGCTCCAACGAACTTCCGGTTGCAAGCATTGGATCGGTAATAATCAGTGTTTTTCCGGCAATTCTTGGGGAAGCAATGTATTCAATATTGATTTCAAACTTAAGTGCATCTTTGTACTTACGATATGCCGAAACAAATGCATTTTCTGCATTGTCGAAATAATTTAGGAATCCTTGATGAAAAGGGAGTCCTGCCCGGAGGATAGTACTGATAACAATCCTGTTATCCGGAGTATTTGTCGGAGCAATACCTAGCGGAGTCTGAATGTTTTTGGTTGAGTAGGAAAACTCCTTACTCATCTCGTATGCCATAATCTCGCCGATGCGTTCAATATTGCGTCGGAAACGCAAACGATCGTTTTGAACTTCAACGTTTCTTATTTCTGAAACGTACTGATTAAGGATGGAATTTTTTTCACCGAAATTGATAATCTTCATTGTTTTCTTGTTAAATTATTTATTATTTGATTTGTTCTATCATTTTTGTATACATGCCCCTCCATCCTTTCCAGAAACTATCTTCAGCTAATGAAGAATTGTGGAAAAGAGTTATAAAATCACCATTAACAGCTTTAACTTTTTTAGTAAGCTCTTTAATCTTTTCAAGTGCTTCTTGAGGATTCATGTTGAAATCTCTATTCAAGGTAATATCCATAACTGCAGCTGGATGAATAATAAGCCTTGTTTCCTGTTCTTTTTCTAAATCATAGAAAGGAAATGGTATACTTGTTCCTGCTCGGAATCCATATTGATTAGAATATAAAACGGAATAATCATCGTGAATGTCTGCGCTCAGTAATTGTCTGAAAGTCTCAGGAAAGCGAAACCGTAAGAAATGCTGTCTGCTAGCTTCAATTCTTCTGCTTAGAATTCTCTCCAGCTCCATTTTTTCTTCACAAAACTGTAGGTTGTTGAATGCTGCTATGTACGAAGGATGAATATTTACCTCATGTTTTCCGGCTATCTTTCTTAACATTTTTCTATAGCGTTTAGATGCATAAATATATCTCCGGTCAAATTTACCGTAAGGTCCTACGTGTACAAAGAAAAGTCCCTTAACTCCAAGGTCTTGATAAAGCTGGAGAAGGAACTCGAAATTAAAATATATATCTTCTTTTAAATGTAGAATGGTTAAAAGACGCTCTCTGAAAATAGAAAAATCCATTTTTATTAAATCCTTCATCAAACAGAGTGCATTTAAGGCAAAACCTTTATTCCTGTAAAGATAAGGATGATCAATATCAATCGTAGGAATAAAACGGAATGATCGTGGTGAGAACTTGCACTCAGGATAAGCTTTAAGCAATTCAGCTTTGAGGGCATAAGCCCATTGATCAACTATGGGCTCTTCAATGCAACCCATTTTCTTTATAATACTGTTGCTGTATTGATATCGTCCGTGATTATCGAGTGTTACTGAATGGTATTCTTCATACCGGGTAATTAAATAAAAAGCTGCCGCAAATAAATCAAAAGGAATATCTCCTTTCTCTTGTGAAAAAAAAGCTGGCATATTTTTCCAGAGAATAATTTTATCGATCTCTGTTTCTTCAATACCTATATTATATAATAAGGAGTGAGGAGCAATCCAGATGCCTTTATTAAGATCTTCAGAAGAATAATTGATAGATGGTAATTGCGAATTAATGAATTCGTTTTTGTTAGTGGAAAAAAAGAACTCAACTCCCAATATATCTTTGAATATCCGGGAAAAAATATACTCCAATCTTGAGCTCTTTTTATGAGCAAATACTATTATCATTGTTCCTTGCTTACCAATTTGCAAAATAACGAAAAATCTTTTAAATGAATTGCAATGTCATCGTTAAATTGTTATGTAATTATAAAACGTATCTAATTAAAGAAAAATTTCTTTAATATGTTATTTCTTTCCAAATAAAGTATTACTTTTGTACTCGATTTACAAGGATTACTTGAAATCAAGGTAAAGTAGATTAAAATAGAGATATAGTATTACCAATTTAAATTAATTCAAAAGAAATGGCAAACTTAGATTTAAGCAAGTATGGTATTGTAGGTGCTGAAGTACTACATAACCCATCTTACGAACAATTGTTCGCGGAAGAAACAAAGGCTGGTTTAGAAGGCTACGAAAAAGGTCAGGAAACAGAACTAGGCGCAGTTAATGTAATGACAGGTGTTTACACTGGTCGTTCTCCTAAAGATAAATTCTTCGTTAAAGACGCTACTACAGAAAATACTGTATGGTGGACTTCTGATGAATACAAGAATGATAACAAACCTCTTTCAACTGAAAGCTGGAATGTTTTGAAAGGAATCGTTACTAAAGAACTTTCTAGCAAGAAACTTTTTGTAATGGATACTTTCTGTGGTGCAAATGAAAATTCTCGCATCAAAGTTCGTTTCATCATGGAAGTAGCTTGGCAGGCACATTTCGTTAAAAATATGTTCATCCGTCCAACTGAAGAAGAATTGGCTAACTATGGCGAACCAGATTTCATTGTAATGAACGGTTCTAAGACTGACGCTGGCGAAAACTTTGCTGAACTTGGTTTGAACTCTAAAACATTCGTAGTATTCAACTTGACTGAAAAAATTCAGTTGATCGGTGGTACTTGGTATGGTGGTGAAATGAAGAAAGGTATGTTCTCTTACATGAACTACTTACTTCCATTACAAGGTATGGCTTCTATGCACTGCTCTGCAAACACTAACGAAAATGGTGAAACAGCTATTTTCTTCGGTTTGTCAGGAACTGGTAAAACTACTCTTTCTACAGATCCAAAACGTCAGCTGATTGGTGATGACGAACACGGATGGGATGACGAAGGTGTATTCAACTTCGAAGGTGGTTGCTATGCTAAGGTTATCAACCTAAGCAAAGAAAACGAACCAGATATCTACGCTGCTATCAAACGTGACGCTCTTCTTGAAAACGTTACTGTTGCTGCTGACGGTAAGATTGACTTCGATGATAAATCAAAAACAGAAAACACTCGTGTTTCTTATCCTATTTATCACATTGAAAACATCGTTAAGCCAGTTTCTAAGGCTCCTGCAGCTAAGAAGGTTATCTTCTTGTCAGCTGACGCATTCGGTGTTCTTCCTCCAGTTTCTATCTTATCTCCAGAACAGACTCAATATTACTTCCTTTCTGGTTTCACTGCTAAATTAGCTGGAACAGAACGTGGTATTACTGAACCAACTCCAACATTCTCTTCTTGTTTCGGTGCAGCATTCCTTTCTTTGCACCCAACAAAATATGCACAAGAGTTAGTTAAGAAGATGGATAAATCAGGTGCTAAGGCATACTTAGTTAACACTGGTTGGAATGGCTCTGGTAAGAGAATCTCTATCAAAGATACAAGAGGTATTATCGACGCTATCCTTGATGGTTCAATCGACAAAGCTGAAACTAAGACTATCCCTTACTTCTCATTTGTAACTCCAACAGCTCTTCCAGGTGTAGATCCTAAGATCTTAGATCCTCGTGATACTTATGCTGATGCAGCTCAATGGGAAGAAAAAGCAAAAGATCTTTCTGCTCGTTTCATCAAGAACTTTGCTAAGTTCACTGGTAACGAAGCTGGTAAAGCATTAGTTGCTGCTGGTCCTCAACTTTAATAAAGTTACCCCCCTTTATATTTATAAAACCAAAAGAGGGCAGTCTCATATGAGATTGCCCTCTTTTCTTTTGTGTGCTGTGCAGGTACATAACTTGACGGTGTGAGTTTTTTATGGTGACGGTAGTTACCAACTATTCGGAAAATGCTTTAATTTATTAGTATCTATTCTTGTTGCTTTTGTAATAGATGAGAATTGTTTTATCTAAACTTATTCGATATTCCAGCAGTCTAACTTATTTTTAGTTCTTCAGTAGTCTGGATTATATTAAGGAAGTCTTAATTAAAAAGATGATTTCAGATTCCAACTTTTTCGCCTACAGTCGTTTTTTGAATAAAGAAAAAGCCTGAAAGAAAACTTCCAGGCTTTATTATATAGATTGATTATTTAATCAATTATGATCTTGAACTACGTTTGCGTTCATTTTCATCTAAGATGACCTTACGCATACGCATGTGTTTCGGAGTGATTTCTACATATTCGTCTTCCTTGATGTATTCTAACGCTTCTTCAAGTGAGAAAACAACAGGAGGAATAATTCTTGCTTTATCATCAGTACCGGAAGCACGAGTATTAGTCAGTTTCTTTGATTTGGTTACATTAACCACAAGGTCATTGTCTTTGCAGTGTTCGCCAACAACTTGTCCGGCGTATACTTCTTCCTGAGGGAAGATAAAGAACTTGCCACGATCCTGAAGTTTATCGATTGCGTAAGCAAATGCTGTACCTGCTTCCATTGCAACAATAGAACCGTTGGTACGGCGTTCGATTTCTCCCTTGTGTGGTTGATATTCTTTGAAGCGGTGTGCCATGATAGCTTCTCCGGCAGATGCAGTAAGTACGTTAGTACGTAAACCGATGATACCGCGTGAAGGCATATCAAATGTCATAGTGATACGTTCGCCATTATTATCCATAGAAGTCATTTCACCCTTTCTACGAGTAACCATATCAATAATCTTACTTGAATATTCTTCAGTAACATTGATTGTCAGTTCTTCAATAGGCTCGCATTTTCTGCCATCTATTTCTTTATAGATAACCTGTGGTTGACCTACCTGAAGTTCATATCCTTCACGACGCATAGTCTCGATTAGGACAGACAAGTGAAGTACACCACGGCCAAATACTAACCATTTATCAGATGTGTCACTTTTGTGAACGCGAAGAGCAAGGTTCTTATCTAATTCTTTTTCCAGACGATCGTTGATGTGGCGGGATGTCACAAATTTACCATCTTTTCCAAAGAAAGGAGAATCATTGATTGTGAAGAGCATACTCATAGTTGGCTCGTCAATAGCAATTGGTTTCAATGGTTCAGGATTCTCAATGTCGCAGATTGAATCACCGATATCAAAATTTTCTATACCTATTAATGCACAAATATCACCTGAAGAGACTTCTTTTGTTTTAGCACGTCCAAGTCCCTCGAATACATGCACTTCTTTAATTTTTGATTTAACAATGGTACCGTCTCTTTTCACCAAAGAAACAGCCATATTTTCTGTTAATGTACCACGGTGAACACGACCGATAGCAATACGTCCTGTAAATGAAGAATAATCCAGTGATGTGATTAACATTTGAGGAGTTCCTTCTAGCGTTTCAGGAGCTGGAATGTTTTCAACAATACAATCCAATATAGGAAGAATGTTGTCAGTAGGATGTTGCCAGTCTTTGCTCATCCATCCGTTCTTCGCAGAACCATAGATAACCGGGAAGTTTAACTGTTCTTCTGTAGCATCAAGGCTGCACATCAAATCGAACACCATTTCGTGAACTTCTTCAGGACGGCAGTTTGGTTTATCAACCTTATTAATACAAACAACAGGCTTCAAACCGATTTGAAGTGCTTTTTGAAGAACGAAACGTGTTTGAGGCATTGGACCTTCAAAAGCATCAACCAATAATACGCATCCGTCTGCCATGTTAAGCACACGTTCTACTTCGCCACCGAAATCAGAGTGTCCCGGAGTATCAATAATGTTAATCTTTGTTCCATTATAATTAATAGAAACGTTCTTTGAAAGGATTGTTATCCCTCTTTCACGTTCAAGGTCATTATTGTCTAAGATTAAATCACCACTTGTTTGATTGTCGCGGAACAAGTGTCCGGCTAAAAGCATCTTGTCGACTAACGTCGTTTTCCCATGGTCAACATGGGCAATAATTGCAATGTTTCTAATATTTTGCATATAGGTAAGTAATTTGGCCGCAAAGGTACGACAAAATATCGGAACTTGTATATTAATTGATGTAAAAGCAACAGCTAACTCCCTGAAAAATGATGTATTAATGGAAATAATCTGCGTTTTAAAGTTAAAATAGGTTGGTTTAAAGAAAGTTATTAATAAAAAAGTCAATGAACTTATTAATTATTTGATTTAAAGCTTTGTGGAATAGAAGATAATATCTATCTTTGCACGCTCAAAGAAATATTTTATATATAAAAAATCTAAGAATTATGTATTTAGATGTAGCTAAGAAAAAAGAAATCTTTGAAAAGTACGGAACGTCTAACACTGATACTGGGTCACCTGAATCTCAGATAGCATTGTTCTCATACCGTATTTCTCACCTGACTGAGCACCTTAAGCTCAACAGAAAAGATTATACCACAGAGAGATCATTAACAATTTTGGTAGGTAAACGTCGTAAGTTGCTTAACTACCTTAAAAACAATGATATCGAAAGATATCGTGCTATTATTAAGACTCTCGGATTAAGAAAGTAATTTCTTACGAATGTATTATCAAGGTCGTTTCCTGTAAAGGAGACGACCTTGTTTTTTTCTCTCTACTCCATAATCTTTATAAAATATTGGGAACAAAGTTCTTTTCTGCGTGTTATTCTATATGTTCTTAATAAATGGTTATTCATTGATTATGATAATTTCTTGGAAATCCCTTTTATTTGATTAAAGATTTATCTATTTTTGCCGATAATTGATAATGAATTAATATATTAAAGAATATATATGGATAATAGTAAAATTGTAGGAGAGAAGATTAAAGCACTTCGTGAATCAAAACAAATAAGTATTGAAGACTTGGCTGAACGTTCTGGTTTGGCAGTTGAGCAAATTGAACGTATTGAAAATAATATCGATATACCTTCTTTGGCGCCACTGATAAAAATCGCACGTGTGCTTGGTGTTCGTTTAGGTACCTTCCTTGATGATATGACAGATGAAGGACCGGTGCTTTGTCGCAAGAAGGAGGCTTCTGATACCATTAGCTTCTCTAATAATGCTGTTCGTTCCCGCAAACATATGGAATACCATTCCCTTTCAAAATCGAAAGCCGATCGCCATATGGAACCTTTCATTATCGATGTTGCCGAAAGTTCTGATAATGAATTTATTCTTTCTTCTCATGAAGGTGAAGAGTTTATTATGGTTATGGAAGGAACAATGGAAATTAACTATGGAAAGAACACGTATGTACTTGAAGAAGGAGATAGCATTTATTACGATTCTATTGTTCCTCACCACGTGCATGCTTTTGAAGGACAAGCTGCTAAAATATTAGCCGTAATCTATACTCCTATTTAATACATAATACACATCTATGCAATTATTTGACAGAACCTTGGGGCAGTGGCTGGAGCACTGGGCTGAGGTAACTCCCGATAAGGAATACATTGTTTATTCCGACAGAAACTTACGCTTTACTTGGAAGCAATTTAATGATCGTGTTGATGAAATGGCAAAGGGGCTTCTTTCTATTGGCGTAACCAAAGGTTCGCATGTAGGAATCTGGGCGACTAATGTACCCGACTGGCTTACATATCTTTATGCCTGTGCCAAGATTGGTGCCATATATGTTACGGTTAATACCAATTATAAGTTGTCTGAGTTGGAATATCTTTGCAAGAATTCAGATATGCACACATTATGCATTACCAACGGCGATAGAGATAGCGATTTTGTGGATATGGTCTATAAAATGTTGCCGGAACTAAAAACTTGTCAACGTGGACATCTGGAGAGCAAGCATTTTCCTCAAATGAAGAACGTGATTTATATTGGTCAGGAAAAGTTGCGTGGAATGTATAATTCACAGGAAATACTTCTTCTTGGAAACAATATGGACAACAGTGGTCTGGATGAAGCTAAAAAGCAGGTAAGCTGTCATGATGTTGTGAATATGCAGTATACCTCCGGTACTACTGGCTTCCCAAAAGGGGTTATGCTTTCTCATCATAATATTGCAAACAACGGATATCTTACCGGCGAACACATGAAGTTTACGGCAGATGATAAACTTTGTTGTTGTGTACCTCTGTTTCACTGTTTTGGGGTAGTACTTGCATCTATGAATGTATTAACGCATGGATGTACACAAGTAATGGTAGAGCGTTTTGATCCGTTGGTTGTACTTGCTTCTATTCATAAAGAAAGGTGTACTGCCGTTTACGGTGTACCAACAATGTTTATAGCCGAACTTCATCATCCAATGTTCGATATGTTCGATCTTACTTCGCTTCGTACGGGTATTATGGCCGGATCACTCTGTCCAGTGGAATTAATGAAGCAAGTGCAGGAGAAAATGTATATGAAGGTTACCAGTGTTTACGGTCTTACAGAGACGTCGCCCGGTATGACTCAAACCCGAATAGACGATTCCTTTGAAGCCAGATGTAATACTGTGGGTTATGAATTCGAATTTACCGAAGTAAAAGTTCTCGATCCGGAAACAGGTGAGGAATGTCCGGTTGGTGTTCAGGGTGAAATGTGTAACCGTGGTTATAATACCATGAAAGGATATTATAAGAATCCTGAAGCAACTGCCGAGGTTATCGATAAAAATGGATTCCTCCATTCCGGAGATCTTGGAATAAAAGACGAAGATGGTAATTACCGTATTACAGGTCGTATTAAGGATATGATTATTCGTGGAGGAGAAAATATCTATCCTCGTGAAATAGAAGAGTTCCTATATAAACTTCCAGGAGTGAAAGATGTGCAGGTTGCCGGAGTACCATCTGAAAAGTATGGTGAAGAGGTAGGTGCATTCATTATACTTCATGAAGGTGTTGATATGCAGACATCTGATGTGCGTGAATATTGCAAGGATAAAATATCAAGATATAAGATACCTAAATATGTATTCTTTATCAATGAATTCCCAATGACGGGAAGTGGTAAGATTCAGAAGTTTAAGTTGAAAGAAATGAGCTTAAAACTTTGTGAAGAACAAGGAATTCAAATTATCTGATAGTTAGAACATCGCTTTTTAGTCCCGGCCAATAACAGAAGTTTTTGGTCGGGACTTCTTTTTTCTTAGCCTTTGATATTCTCTTTTTTGTTAAGAGGAAACAAAAGAAAGTATAAAGAGGTGAGTATCATACTTAAAAAATCGGAATACCTTTTGTTACAGTATACAGAAAAGCTTATCTTTGCCAAATTAATTTAATAAACTAATTATATTTTAGTATGTCTACAAAATTATTCTCTGAACTGCCTTATAAAGTGGCAGACATTACACTTGCAGACTTTGGTCGCAAGGAACTCGATTTGGCAGAACAAGAAATGCCCGGGCTTATGGCTCTTCGCGAAAAGTATGGAGAATCTAAACCTCTGAAAGGTGCTCGTATTATGGGCTCGCTTCACATGACTATCCAGACTGCAGTGTTAATTGAAACATTAGTTGCTTTGGGTGCGGATGTTCGTTGGTGCTCATGTAATATATATTCTACACAAGATCATGCAGCTGCTGCTATTGCTGCTGCCGGAGTTCCTGTTTTTGCATGGAAAGGTGAAACTTTGGAAGAATATTGGTGGTGTACACTTCAGGCTTTAACATTCCCAGGTCACCAAGGACCTACAGTGATTGTTGACGATGGTGGTGATGCAACCATGATGATCCATTGCGGATACGACGCAGAAAAAGATGCTTCTTTCCTTGATAACGAAGTTAGCGCGGAAGATGAAAAGCAATTATATGCTATTCTGAAGAATGTGTTGAAGGAAGATGGCAGTATCTGGGGACGTATGGTACCTGAAATCCGTGGTGTTTCAGAAGAAACAACAACAGGTGTTCACCGTTTGTATCAAATGAAGGAAGAAGGAAAACTTCTTTTCCCTGCATTTAACGTAAACGACTCTGTTACAAAATCTAAGTTCGATAACCTATATGGCTGCCGCGAATCTTTGGCCGATGGTATTAAACGTGCTACAGATGTAATGATTGCCGGTAAGGTAGTTGTTGTTTGTGGTTACGGTGATGTAGGCAAAGGATGTTCTCATTCCATGCGTTCTTACGGAGCAAGAGTTATCGTTACTGAAATAGATCCTATCTGTGCGCTTCAGGCTGCAATGGAAGGTTTCGAAGTAATGACAATGGAAGATGCCGCAAGTCAAGGAAATATCTTTGTTACTACAACTGGAAATATTGATATTATCCGTATCGATCATATCGAAAAGATGAAAGATCAGGCTATCATCTGCAACATTGGTCACTTCGACAATGAAATACAGGTTGAAAACCTTAAAAACTATCCTGGTATCAAGTGCCGCAACATTAAACCACAGGTAGATCAGTATTTCTTCCCTGATGGACACTCTATTCTTCTTCTTGCTGACGGTCGTTTGGTTAACCTTGGTTGTGCTACCGGTCACCCATCATTTGTAATGAGTAACTCATTTACAAATCAGACATTGGCTCAGATTGAATTGTTTCAGAAGAAATATGAGATAGATGTTTATCGTTTGCCAAAAGAATTGGACGAAGAAGTTGCTCGTCTACATCTTGAAAAGATTGGTGTGAAATTAACCAAGCTAACTCCAGAGCAGGCTGCTTATATTGGAGTATCGGTTGATGGTCCTTATAAAGCAGATCACTACAGATATTAATTCTAAAATAAATTGTGAGTAGAAAGTTCAACTATTAAAGATTATGATGAAGAAATCATTGCCGGATATTATTGCGATAGTAGCATTTGTTGTTATATCAGTTGCCTATTTCTTTCCAGCTATAACGGAAGGAAGAGTTCTTGCCCAACATGATTCTGTTGCAAGTATCGGACTGGGGCAGGAGTCGAAAGAATTCACCGAGAAAACAGGAGAGAAAACTAGGTGGACTAATGCAATATTTGGAGGCATGCCTACTTATCAAATCTCGCCAACTTATGATTCTGCCAATGTAGTCAGAGGTGCCGAAAATGTTTATAAACTATTTTTGCCCGATTATGTTTATCTGGTATTTATCATGCTGCTTGGCTTCTATATCCTTATGCGGGCATTCAACTTTTCAGTCTATCTGTCCGTATTGGGAGCAATAGTCTGGGCTTTCTCTTCTTACTTCTTTATTATTATAGGTGCAGGTCACATCTGGAAATTTGTTACTCTGGCTTACATTCCGCCAACAATAGCAGGTATTGTGCTGGCATACCGAAAGAAGTATCTTATTGGTGGTGTTCTTACCGCATTCTTTATTGCATTACAAATTCTCTCTAACCACGTACAAATGACCTACTATTTTCTGTTCGTCATTCTGTTTATGGTTATTGCTTATTTTGTTGAGGCTTATAAAAATAAAGAGCTACCACATTTCTTTAAAGCAAGTGGTGTATTGGTTATTGCTGCCTTAGTGGGTGTATCGGTAAACATTTCCAATCTGTATCATACATACAAGTATAGCAAAGATACCATGCGCGGTAAGTCCGAATTGGTGAAACAAAACTCAGCCAACCAGACCAACAGCGGATTGGAACGTGATTATATTGTTCAATGGAGTTATGGTATAGGAGAAACATTCTCTTTACTTGTACCTGATGTAAAAGGTGGAGCTTCTGTTCCATTGGCTAACAATGAGTCTGCAATGAAGAAAGCAGATCCTACTTATGCTCAGCTATATGCTCAGATAGGACAATATTGGGGAGAACAACCGGGAACTTCCGGTCCGGTTTATGTAGGTGCATTCATATTGACACTCTTTATTCTGGGACTTTTCATTGTGAAGACTCCGGTTAAATGGGCTCTGCTTGCAGCAACGGTTTTATCAATTCTCCTATCCTGGGGAAAGAACTTTATGGGCTTTACCGATTTTTTCCTCGATTATATTCCAATGTATTCCAAGTTCAGGGCAGTATCTTCAATTCTTGTTATAGCAGAGTTTACTATTCCTTTACTGGCTATACTTGCATTAAAGGAGATTGTTGAAAAACCGGAGATTCTGAAGCAGAATCTGAAGCAATTCTATATCAGCTTAGGATTAACAGGAGGTGTTGCTTTACTGTTTGCCTTAGCTCCAACGCTCTTCTTCCCTTCTTATATTTCATCGGGAGAGATGCAAGCTTTACAAAACGGCATACCGGCAGAACAGTTATCACCCATAATTGCAAATCTTACCCAGATTCGCCAGAGCATCTTCACATCAGATGCATGGAGAAGTGTTATTATAATCTTGATTGGTGCTGCTTTAGTTCTTGCATACAACGCAGGTAAACTAAAAGCAAACCTTATGGTTTTAGCTCTTACAGTTCTCTGCTTAGGAGATATGTGGAGTGTAGATAAGCGTTATTTGAAAGATTCTGATTTTGTTGAACCGGAACAAAGAATGGTTTCTGTTCAGAAAACTCAGACCGATGAGTATATTCTTCGTGATAAGAGTCTGGATCACCGTGTTCTTAACTTTGCTGTAAGCACTTTCAATGATAACAATACATCTTACTGGCACAAAAGTGTGGGTGGTTATCACCCGGCTAAGCTGAGACGTTATCAGGAAATGATAGATCATCATATTTCAAAAGAGATGGCATATCTGCAACATCAGATTCCTGCAGTTCAAGGGGATATGGCAAAAATAAACGCTGATTCAATCAGCGTTATAAATATGCTGAATACTAAATACTTTATCTTCCCAACTGGTAACAGCCAAACAGCACCGCTTCAAAATCCATACGCTTATGGCAATGCATGGTTTGTTGAGAACGTGAAGTATGTTCAGAATGCAAACGAGGAAATTGAAGCTTTGAATACAACAGTACCTACTAAAACAGCAGTTGTATCTAATGACTTCAAACAAGTATTTAATGGTGTTCAAACAGCATTTAAAGATTCGTTGTCCACTGTTAAACTAACCTCTTATGCCCCGAATGCACTTACGTACGAAACTTCTTCATCTAAGGACGGAGTAGTTGTTTTCTCTGAAATCTATTATCCGGGATGGCAGGCTTATCTGGACGGACAAGCAGTAGATCATGGTCGTGCCGACTATATTCTTCGTGCAATGAAGGTTCCAGCGGGTAAGCATAAGATTGAATTTAAGTTTGATCCTCAGTCTATCCATACAACCGAGAATATTGCTTATGTTGCTTTAGGAGTATTGATTCTTGGTGCAATAGGAGTAATTGTGATTGAAGTAAGAAAGCGGAAGAGGTAGAATATTCTTTAGATAGAAAATAAGAATCGCCGGTTAAGTATCTTTTAGAGGTGCTTAACCGGCGATTTTGTTTATTTAGGTATTACAAAAAGATACATCTGTTTTGGATGATTAGGTGCATCCGGATATTTCAATACTAAGATTCCTGCATTAAGCAATGGTTTTAAATAGGCATTTCTAACATGCATTTCGTCTTTAAATCCAAGACCATTTTTTATATCAGCAAATTTACATTCTTTTTTCTCTTTAAATGTATTTAATAACTTTTCGACCAATTCCTCTGACCCCATAATCTGAATAAGTTCAGGGGTAAGTTCAGGGGTAAGTCTAGGGGTAAGTTCAGGGGTAACTGGTGGAATAACTAGTGGAGTAACTTTTCTTATAAAAGTAACCATAATACCACCCATTGTTGCTTCAAATTTTGGAGCTTGCAATCCTTCTTGCGTAAATCCCGTTATAATTTTAGACACACCTCGTCCCCATGCTTCTATAAAGCCAGCCTTAAAGAAAATATCTGCAATATTTTTATTGTGAGGTTTCGAAGGATGTTTGCCCAATAGAGTATCAATAGTAAAATCCTCCGGTAAACGACCTTCATTCCACAATATCAATTTATCATCATACACACTCAGTTGGATAGGTGCGCCTGTGAAATCATTATGAATAATGGAATTGAAAATTGCTTCCCGTAGTGCATCCTCTGGCATTTCTAAACGCTCAATGCGTTGAAGTCCTTCGTAATGAATAGGAAGAATCAGGTATTTCGATTTTAGAATATCCATTACCTTATCTCCCATCTGAAGAATGTTTCCCTCCACAACGTCCTGAAAAAGCAAATCATCGTCACTCCTTCCGAAACGTCCTATTTTAAATTGAACAAGTGGAAAGAAGCGAGAGGGACGTTTGGCAAATAACAGCAAAGCAGCATTCTTGAGCTTCCCATCTTCGGTTACCAAATCAAGGTTCTGAAACACAACATGCAAATCATCATCAGATATATTGCCGGCCATTCGTCTGGCTGTTGCAGCTTTCTTGAAGAAATAATCCACCGCCTCTTTATCTATGTCATCAAAAGTAGCCCACTCACATGGTAAATCATCCCAAGTACGTCCCAGACGTTTTAAAAGAAAACGTTGAAGCGCGCCCCCTTTTAACTCTTGCTTGGTACTTCCGCTGCGATAGTGGTAAACTCCATGATAGGAAATAGGAACACTTGATGGATAAACAATAATCTCAACGTAGTCGTGTCTATTATCATTTAGTAGGTTAACATCGGCTACAATACCCAGAAAGTTTACAATCTTATTGGGAATATCTTCCATCAGCTTCTTAGCCTCAGGTAACCCTATCGCACAACCATTGTCATCTATACCGATATAGATTTTACCACCCGAGGCATTTGCAAAACCACAAATCCATTTTAAGTATTCATCTCTCCAGCTTTGCTTGTATTCTATGTTCTGACTTTCTCCAGTTAGCATTATTTATTTGTTGACATATTTATTATTCAAACCGATTATTCACAAATATATAAAATGTTAATCGGATAAAGTGAATTAATAAAAGGAAACTGATGAAAACATTTCAGTGCTTAACCGGCAATTTTATTTATTGCGTAATATTTAAAGTTTTTGACTACTTTTCTTTAACAAGTTCTATTAATCTATATTCCATTCTGATGATGGGTCATTCTCGAATGCATCATGATACATTTCGCGTAATTCTGCTTCTGTATATTCTGGTTCATACGATGAGAAATCATCATCATCGATACTAGAACTACCTATTATTATCCATTTATCATCATCATTCAATTTATAAATACTATAATCTGCCTCAAATTCTTTTATATCATTATTTATACATTTGCCTGTATTATCTATAAGAATCCATTTTTCACCATCCTTAACAAGGATTCCATCTTCTATAAACCCCCAGAATTTTTCATAACAAAATGGAATGATTTGTTTTTGGTTAGTATTAATAAACCCCCAATGCCCATCTTTAGAAACTCCTGCAATTTCATTATGAAAACCTGTGCATTTATCATATTTAATCGGAATAAGTATTTGTCCTCTATCTGAACATACTCCATATTTTCCACCTACTGAAATAATAAAATCGTCATAACTATATATATTAGGACGTATCCTATCATAGATTTCTGGTAATATCATAAATCCTTCATAATCATACATCCCCTGTTTACTGCCTTTTGTGACAATAATTCGAATTCCATCATACGATATGACTTTTTCATAAACAGCAGGTAATATCTCTTCTAATTCAAGATTTAGACAACCTTTTTTCTGATCTTTTTCTACGAGGATATAAGAATGTTTTGCAATTTTATCATAAGTTGGAGGTATAATCTTTTTAAAATCTTCACTAATTAAACCAAATAGATTGTTTAGTTTTGTATAATAACATTTTAATGATTCATTAAAACTTATTGAATCATACTTAAGCTGAATTAAAACTCTGCCAAAGTCATTTATGTATCCATACAGGCCATTCCTTTTTACTTTAAATACATTAGAGCATTCACCTTGAATTATTTCATCATAGACAAAACCTGTAAATTCATATAAATATCCATCATTTTCAATATAACGATAAAGCCCATATGAAGAAACAATGTATTGAGCTTGTTCATTATAAGATAAACCAATATAAGTTGTATCGGGATTAACATCATGTGTTAGTAATGTAGTAATTAACTTACCATTATAGTTATAAACCTTAGTTTTTTTACCCTCAAAATCAGTCTTAACAAAAAGATAGTTTCCCATTAATTTGTGACTTTCACAAGTATTGTAATTTTGATCGTAGTAACTACTTTCAATCTCAGCTATAATATAACCATTTAAGTCAATGATAAATATTCTGTACCGATCTTTTAAGACTAAACGATAATCACCCCAAACTGATTCTATACAATTTTTTGTTTCCAGAATTAGTTTCCCATTACAATCATAAATTTGATATTCGTTATATACTAAATCTTCTTCTGAACGTTTCCAAATAGATAATTCTTTTTCTGTAAAAAATGTCAATTCTCCATTATGATTACCAACTGCATATTTTTCACTCTTATGATTAATTAATATAAATGTTCTATCTGAATAGGAATCAACATAATAATCTTCAGGAAAGAGTAATTCTCCAGTGTCCTTAAACCATATTGTCTTTCTAAAATGAGAATGGCTATATGTGAAAAATAAGTTGAAATTATGATATTTTATTTTCTCGTTGCTTTCATAAGGAACCTTCCCCGTATCATTTTTCATTATTCGAATTATATTAATGTTGTTAAAGGTTATAATCAAAAGAGTAATAATTATCTTGTTTGAAAGTTGAAATCCAAAGTTATAGAAATATTTTATATCATTGATGAATATAAGATGAATTTAATTCAATAATAAGTGTCTCGATATTGAAGGGATGGTAAAATATTGTAATAAGTTCGGTAAGCTTCCCTTTAGCAAAGCTATCGTCACAAATATTCATTTTTATTTAAACCGTTCTGGGCATGATTTCATATTTATATATTTTTTTATGTGATGGTTATGTGATAGAGAGTGCCGTATGGCTGATAGTATATCTATATTTATCAAGAATCGCCGGTTAAGAATATTTTAGTGCTTAACCGGCGATTCTTTTTATTGCGTATTCGTTTGTTACTGCATATACTAAATTAGAATGTACTCGGCAAAGCCAACAACTGATATTGTATTGTCTTAGCTAAACGATAATGACCTAAAGCATTAGGATGCAGACGATCGGTTTTGCTGGCATGAAAATACGGAACGTTGGAATCGTATAATGGATATAATCCGCTTATAGAATGCAGATCAATTAGCGGAACAGCCCAATAATCGCTGGCTTGTTTTAAAACTTCAATATACGAATCAATGTATAGACCGAGATCATTTGCGAAGTTCTCATCTGGCTGCACATTCTTTTCGTTAAATTTAGCATAAGCGCGATGAATCGGTGTCATAATAATAATCTGTTTGTTGCCATAATGAGTCTTCAGAAATGACATCACTTTGTTAATTCGGCCACAGAAAGTTGAGTCACACAATACAGGATCGCGATGTTTGCGCGTTACTGTTTGTCCGTTGAAATTAGTCTTTTGAGTTGTTTCAGTAAAAAACTGGCCCAGAGGTGTATTGTGGTTATAATCATTGGTACCCGCCCAAATAAAAACAGCATCAATAGAATCGGCTTTTTCTCTGTATAACTTATCTGCCATTTTGTATATGCCATCCCATTGGTAGCCACTCTTTGCATATACACAATAATTAATTCCGAGAAGTTCCTTCAAGTATTGCCAGTACCATACGGATGTGGCATTATTGCCCGGATCGGTCATCGAATCGCCTAGAAATGCTATTTTCTTTCCTTGCCATTGTGTGTTAAGTGTCTTTTCGTTTTCTTTAATAGTCACCTTTCCCATGGCCGATTGTCCATTTTGTGCATTAACTAAAACTGGTGCCGAGCTTAGTACGACCAGCAATAATGTAATTACATGCTTCTTCATAATATTTTATTAATTAATTGTCAATGTTGTTTTTGTATTTTCATTCATTATTCGTCTAATGAAGTCTTCCATTACGTATAAATCAGACAAACTTAGTGTATATTTTCGATTATTTGTAGCTGCAGAATAAGAAATTGTTCAAGCTTTATGTGGCTGATAAACAGTGAAGCTAAGATTTATATAAAAATTAATATTGATAATCAGGGTATTATAAATATTAGGTGGCAGAGGTGGCAGTAAAAAAGCCTTTTTTATCTTTTTAGAAATAAGAATTTGAAAATTCTGCAAATTGCGGAATTTTGAAATTTTTATTTTTAGAATCGAAAAAAGTATTATTTTCCTGCCACCTCTGCCACCTGCTAAAATTTATATGTTTATAAATCAGCGTATTATATTTTAGGGGTTGTTCATTGAGGTGGAGAGGGTGGAGTAAAAAAGAGTTTTTTCAGCTTCCAGAAATTTAATTTTGAGAATTCCGCATTTTGCAGAATTTTGAAAATTTTATTTTTCAGAACGGAAAAAGGACGATTTATCTCCACCATCTCCACCCTCGAAAATGTATCTTGTTGATAACCAGATATCTTTTCTGGCTGTAAAATGATTACTTAATAATAGTAGGATAGAAGCAATATTGATTATTGCAATGCTGTTTTGTAGTTATTCAATAAAACAAGGGAGATTAGCAATTTTCAAAGGAGAGTTCAATCCAAACATGTACAAGATTGATAGCAAACATGTACATGATCGGGTTGCAGACTTGTACATGTTTGGGTTGACTAAACCTGAATAAATTCTTAATTCTTCTGCAGATATTCCTTAATCTGCTTAGAGATCTCTGCCATTCCTGCTATTGAAGGGTGACCGCTTTTCTTTTCGATATTGTGAAGTTCAATACAATTTATATTGTAATGTGCACAGATTGCTTTGGTAGATTCGTTAATCTCATTGGTTAATTCGCTGTTCAATATGAAATAGATCTTCACATTTGGATAGTAATCAACCATATTTGAAAGGAGGTATGCCAATGCAGGGCGGTATGAATATAGATCTTTCTTTGCCCAATTCTCGTATTGGTATTCTCCTATGGGAGACTTAGCCCAGCAATCATTGGTGGCACCAAATATAAATATGATATCCGGATTACCCAGTTTTTTCATTCTGGTGATGAATGAACGGTCGCTGTAATCTTCTTTGCGATAACCGGTGTTGCAAATGGTTGAGCCGGAAAAAGAGTTGTTTACGCAAAGGCGATAGTTGTTTTCTTTGATAAACTTATGCCACCATGTTTCACGGACTGATGTTACATCGGTTTGATTCTTTGGAGAGGCAAAGTACCAAACAAAGTTTGTATCCGGTTGCAGATATCCCTCGAAAGTTGAATAAGAGTCACCTAAAATGGAGATGGACTTTGAACTTTGAGCGAAACTTAGGCTGCAACTTAACAGGCAGAATAAGAAAAGTAGTGTACGGGTTTTCATAATATTTAGTATTTTAATGTTTTCTACCTTGAATGATATATTATCATTTCTCCGGCTTAACAATTAGCCTGATAACAAACCAGATATGATGCGCAACAGTACTTATCCATCCATAGTGTTTTGCCATAATGCGGAATCGTTCTTTTAAAGAAGCTTTGTGATTCTGAGTAGTCAATCCTTCGTCCAGATAATCAATAACTGTGATGTGAGTATTATGTAAGGTCTTTGCTTTTTTCATAACTCTGATACACCAGTCGAAATCGGCAGAGAAACGATAACTTAAATCGAATGGTTCTACTATAGTATGTCTGGCAAAGAAAGCCTGATGACATACCAGCATTCCTTGCTTAAAGCTTTTCCAGGTAAGCTTTTCGGGAGTCTGCAAACGACGCATGTGCAGGAAATGTCCCTCTTTATTTACGATAGCTGTTTCTCCGTAAAGTACGTCCGGCAGTTCATCGCCATTAATTGAATTAACCATCAGTTGAAGAGTATCGTCTTCATGAAAGCTATCACCTGCATTAAGAAAACAAAGATAATCGCCCGTGGCAGCAGCAATACCCTTATTCATGGCATCGTAGAGTCCTTTGTCGGGCTCACTCACCACGCTACTTATCATATCTTTATATTTATCTATAACAGAAAGTGTATTGTCTTTCGAAGCGCCATCAATAATAATGTATTCGTAATTTTTATACGTTTGTGTTATTACGCTTTGAATGGTCTCTTCAATTACTTTTTCCGCATTGTAAGTAACTGTAATGATTGAGAAGCGAGGATTAAGTTTGCTATGCATCTTTCCCGGTTATTTTGTTATAGATATCGATATATTTCTTTGCGATAATGCCTTCTGAGTAAGAGGATACTACTTTCCGGGTAGCCTGTTCTGACAGGGTAGGATATTCAGATTCATTTAAGGCCCAGTGTATTCCATTGGCAAAATCCTGTGCCGATTTATATTCGGCAACGTAACCGTTATGCAGATGATCTATCATTTCGGGAATACCTCCAATGTTGAAACCTACACAAGGAACACCGCATGCCATCGCTTCCATAATGGTATTCGGAAGATTCTCTTCCAGCGATGGAGTAACGAATAAATCTACGGAATTATATATATCTACAATAGCCTTTTCGTCACTTACAAAATCGAGTGCATAGACAGGGAAAGGAATCAGTTCTTTGAGTTGTGAAGATTGTTTTCCGAAAACTACAACACCTATCTTGTCTTTCATTTCGGGATATTTTTCTGCTAACAGATGGCAGGATTCTACCAGGTAATCAATTCCTTTTCGTTTATCGGTAATCTTTACGGAACCAAACAACAATAGTTTCTTATCCTGAGGAAGGTTGCATTTATAACGAGCTTCTTTCTTGTCAGCTGGTCTGAATAAGTTCGTATTGATTGGATTTGGTATATTGGTTGTGCGGTGTCCGGTAAGTAATCTGCTTTTCTCGGCCAGGGAGCGAAGCCATGCACTGCAGGCAACAAACGTTATATTTGCGTTTTTATAAAGTTCCAGTTTCTTTTTGAAAGTTCTGTATGATAGGTCCTTTTTACTTCCATTTTTGTAAATGAAAGGACAGTTATGACATTCGTCCTGATAGTTGGTACATTCACGTGCATGGTGACAGATTCCGGTGCAAGGCCACATATCGTGCATGGTCCATACAATCGGTTTCCCCGAATTGACAATATGCTTAATATCATTTAATGAGAGCATTCCCTGATTAATCCAGTGCAGGTGAATAACATCTGCTTGCTTAAACTCCGGTAAAGAAGTAATGTTTGCTCCTGTATTTGCAATGGAAACAGCAAAAAGATTATTCTTTTTAAAGCTGTTTGCTTTCCATATTACAACTCTTTCCCATACAAATCGTTCAACGGTTTTCCATGAACGGTCTAATGGTACTACACTAATCTGGTCGGTTTGTTTATCGCGTACCAGCATCTTTGCTTTTACCCCGTTATTCTTCAGGGATTCCATTAATCGGCTGGCTGCAATTGCAGCTCCTCCGATACGTTCCGAAGTATTAATAATAAGTACTCTCATTTTTGTGAAATGTTTCCACAAAAGTAGTAGTTTTCTGTAATAATCGGTGCAAAGTCACGTATTATTTGTATTTTTGCGCCACTTATATAAAAGTGATGTAGATATGAAAAAGGTTCTGTTTTTAGGCTTGGGCTACATTGGCCTTCCTACGGCAGCGGTTGCTGCCAATCATGGTTTTGAGGTGATCGGTGTGGATGTGAATCCGATAGTAGTGGAAACTATCAATCAAGGGAAAATTCATATTGTAGAGCCGGATTTGGATCAGATGGTTAAGGAAGCTGTTCAAAAAGGGAACCTCAAGGCTGTATCGAAGCCTGAGCAGGCAGATGCTTTCTTTGTGGTAGTGCCTACTCCTTTTAAGCAGAATCACCGGGCGGATATCACTTATGTAGAGTCGGCCACACGTTCGGTTATCCCTTTTCTTAAAGAGGGTGATTTGTTTGTGATCGAGTCAACATCACCGGTGCTGACTACTGAAAAGATGGCTGAGGTAATTTATAAGGAGCGCCCTGAATTGAAGGGGAAAATATACATAGCATACTGTCCTGAGCGAGTATTGCCGGGAAACACGCTTTACGAACTAGTACACAACGACCGGGTTATTGGAGGTGTCAACCCCGAATCTACCGAGAAGGCCATTGAGTTTTATTCCGCCTTTGTAAAAGGAAAGCTTCATCGCACTAATGCTCGTACGGCAGAGATGTGTAAACTGACAGAGAACTCTTCTCGTGATTCGCAGATTGCTTTTGCCAACGAGCTTTCAATGATCTGCGACAAGGCTGGAATCAATGTGTGGGAACTTATTTCACTTGCTAACAAACATCCTCGCGTTAATATATTGCAACCAGGTTGTGGCGTAGGCGGGCATTGTATTGCAGTTGATCCATGGTTTATTGTTTCCGATTACCCCGAACAGGCACAAATCATTAAACGTGCTCGCGAAACAAACGACTATAAAGCTGACTGGTGCGCTAACCGCGTGGTTGAAGCTTGCCAACAGTTTGTTGCCGAGAACGACCGTGAGCCGATTGTGGCTTGTATGGGACTGGCTTTTAAACCAAATATTGATGATTTGCGTGAATCGCCTGCCAAATACATTGCTTCTCGTATTATCTCTGAGTCGCGGGCTGAAGTGTTGGTGGTGGAACCGAATATCAGTAAACATCCTAGTTTCAACCTGACCGACTATCGCGAAGCATATAAAAAAGCGGATATCGTTGTATGGTTAGTTTGCCACACTCCGTTTTTGGAATTACCACGTGAAGAAGGCAAGATGGAACTTGATTTCTGCGGTGTTAGGCGAGATAATAAATGAATTGGAATATGAAGAAAATATTACTGGTATTCGGGACGCGTCCTGAAGCTATCAAAATGGCTCCTTTGGTTAAAGCCATGCAGAAGGATGCGGAACATTTCGAGACCCGTGTTTGTGTAACCGCACAACATCGTCAGATGCTCGACCAGGTGCTTGAGGTATTTGGCATTGTTCCCGAATATGATTTGAATATTATGGCACCGGGGCAGGACTTGTATGATATCACTACGAAAGTATTGTTGGGGTTGCGCGATGTGCTAACCGAATTTGCACCCGATGTGGTTTTGGTTCATGGTGATACAACGACTTCTATGGCTGCCGGATTGGCTGCTTTTTATAAACAAATAGCCGTTGGTCATGTAGAAGCTGGTTTGCGTACCTATGATTTGCTTTCGCCATGGCCAGAAGAAATGAACCGTCAGGTTACTGACCGTTTCTGCCGTTACTATTTTGCACCTACTAAGCAATCGGAAGAAAACTTGCTTAGCGAGAAGATCGACGGCAGTCGCATTTATGTGACTGGAAACACTGTGATTGATGCTCTTTTGATGGCTGTTGATATCATTTCACAAACTCCCGGAAAACAAGAAGAACTTCATGCTGAATTGAAGGCGAAAGGTTATGTTGTGACTCCGGAACGTGATTATATTCTGGTAACCGGACATAGACGTGAGAACTTTGGCGATGGATTCCTGCATATCTGCAAGGCTATCCGCAAGCTTGCCGAGGAGCATCCTGAAACAGATATCGTATACCCCGTACACCTTAATCCTAATGTGCAGAAGCCTGTTTACGAACTGCTCTCAGACTTGAGTAATGTTTATTTGATCTCTCCGCTCGATTACTTGCCATTTATCTATGCCATGCAGCACAGTAAACTGTTGCTGACCGATAGCGGCGGTGTGCAAGAAGAGGCTCCTTCTTTGGGTAAGCCTGTTTTGGTTATGCGTGATACAACCGAACGACCGGAAGCTGTTGAGGCTGGAACGGTGAAACTTGTAGGCACTGATTATGCGACCATCGTGAGTGAGGTTAATGCTCTGCTTGCCGATAAAGAACTTTATCGACAGATGTCCGAAACCCATAATCCTTATGGAGACGGCAAAGCATGCGAGCGTATTATCGCTGCACTGAGATGATTCTTGTTTTCTTTTTATAAAGTGAGCAAGGATAGATTGCTTTGAACTTTTGCTCTCAGCTCTTTTCCATTATACTGCGGAAAGCATTCAAGTAACGTTCGCTTACCGTTTCTATGTTTATTATTTCATTAATAATACGTTGCGACTCTTTTCCCATATCCCTGCATAGATCAGGCGATGCGAAGAGAGTCGTAATTTTTTCGCATAAACTGCTGGCATTGCCTTCTTTGAAGAAGAAACCGTTCTTGCCCTCTGTTACCAGGTCGAGTTCTGTTCCGTCGCACACCGAGCAGATAACCGGCATGCCATAAGTCATGGCATCATTGATAGAGAGACCTCCCATACCGGCAAGTACATAGACCGTAGATTCGTTCATGTAAGCCCCCAGCTCTTCGGGTTTGTAAACACTTCCGGCAAAACGAATATGTTCATTCAACTGAAGGTGTGCAGCTTGTTGTTTTAGATTTTCCAGCTCCGGGCCATCGCCTACCACGACAAGTTCTGCATCTGGAAATTTAGCAATAACTCCCTGCATGGCATCAATAAGCAAATCTACCCGTTTCCATTTCACTAATCGCCCAATGTGGAGTATGCGATGTTTGCAAGGGGGAAGTATTGGCTCGTTTTTCAATACTGCTGCCCGCTCTTTGAGAAGAGCATCGGTGTCGGTAGAATTGAAGGTAACATATATATCTTCTTGTTTAACACCATAAGATGGCAGAATGTCATACGCTACGGTAGAGTAATTGAGTGTTCCTACTGCTTTGGAGTAGCAATACCGACGAATACACATGGTTAACCATTGCTTCAGGTAGAAACTAATTCCCGTACTTTGCAGCTGCATGTTTTCATTATACATAGGGTGTGCCTGGAAGTAGGCCTTTATCTTTCCGTAAGGTGGTGTTTGGAAGGGGATTTCGCGGATAACAATTCGTGTTCCGCACTTCTTCAATGCCTTGAGCAGAGAAGGTTGAAAAAAGAGTTGGAGGAAATAGGGCCAGCCCATCACTATGATATCCGGTTTTTCTTCATTCACGATTTGTGGCAATGAAGGATAGGCCATTTTCCCGTAAAACATCTTTTTTTCGATGGCTGTGAGATGCTTGTAGCTGCCTCCCTCGACCATTTTTACTCCTTTACCAATCGTTGCATTTCCTTTTTGCGGTGTGACAACAACGATTTCGACACCTTTGTTGTGAAGCTTATTGAGCATGGCGTCCAGATAATGCGGTATTCCGCCAAATGTATATAGTACTTTCATTGTGTTAGAACTTAACGATAAACATTGGTTAATAGCTTGCTTACCAAGCGTAACTGACTGCTTTGAGATAAAAATTCAATTGCCATTCTTGTATACTTGGGACGATTGTTGAGAGATAAAAGCATCAGCGCATAACTCATAATCAAATATAATTTAATGCTTCTTTTTTATTCTTATTTCTTGTCCTTAAAACTTCGTTGGTCTTACAAAGTAAACCAATGCTGATATTAATAAACGTAAAAGAATCGGCTACTTTCCCCTTTGTAAGAGCTAACATGGCTTTTTTTATTCCAGCCAGAACGCCATAACCGAAAGCTTTATAAAAAGAATAATTGATATTTGCATATTCAGAAAGCAGATATATTTTTTCCGAGCGAAGAAAGGTCTCCCGTGAAATCTCTCTATCCTCCCGATCATGATAACCAAACACATGGGGAGAGTATCCTAATATGTAACCATGATAATGTAATCGGTTAATATAGTCGATGTCTTCTCCATAGTGAAAGAACAAAGGACAAAAACCACCCAGATCTTTTATAGCCTTAGTGGAAATCATCCAAAAGGCAGCATTAATAAATTTCAGGGTTACTACTTCATTATCTTTCTGCAAGGAAAGGAATTCTTCTTTTTCTTTTATCCCTGAGTAAGTGGAAAAGCCGAAGTCGGGTTTATCACCTTCCCCATTTAAGTGGGCAGGTGAGAGTATTCCATATTCCGGATGTTTTGCAAAGATGGCAAGTAATGTTTTGATAGTATCTTCATCTATCCATGCATCCTGATTGAGAAGGAAGAAATAATCAGCGCCTTGTTCCATTGCATATCGGATACCAATATTGTTTGCCTTACCAAATCCCAGATTTGCTCCTGTCTTTATTAAATGCACTTCAGGATAATTATTTTCAATAATCTGAGTTGTTTTGTCTTTGGAACCATTATCAACAACAACCACCGAAATGGGAAAGGTTGAACGGCGCAAACTACCCAAGCAACGATCTATCCATTGCTCGAAATTATAGGATACGATGATAACCGATACTTTCATATTTTATTTATTCGCTCTGATTAATCCTTTTCTAAAAAATGGAGTTTGCAGGCTTTCCAGATCATTTAGGAAAAGCATTACCCCTTTTGATGCATTCCATTTGAAACCTGCTTCTGAAAGATAATGTGAAAAGTCCACAAAATCTTTTTGCTGATGATAAGTGCAAAGCGCAATTTTCAGCTCGGGTAACTTGATGGTTTTCTGCATTCCATTTAAAACTCTCTTCTCGGCTCCTTCCACATCAATCTTAATAAATGTCGGTACATAAGGTTTATCAGCCAGAAAAGAATCGATGGTTATATTTTCTGTATCATCACAGTCGGATACATATTTCCTGATAATCGTAACTTTCTCTTTCCAGGGAGCAAAGGTTGCTTCCAAAGCTTCCACCCATTGAGCATTTCTTTCGAAGAGAACCACGTGTTTCAGCTTCTCTATATGTGTAAGGGCAAAGATTCCTTCAGCACTACCTACGTCTAATAAAATATCGTCCTGCTGTACGGTAAAGTTGTCACCTAAATAGCAGTGTGGCGAATCAGGATCTTGTTCGGTTCTTAATCCGTTATAGCTGTATTTCACAGTTCTGTCATTGAAGGAGCGGACAAAATATAGTTTCTTTCCCTCATGCATTACATAGCGTAGTCCATTCGACGTATCAATGAGAACATTGATATCTCTCCAGTTATAAGCCTCACGAAACGGAGCACAGAATGTATGAAGAGGAGAATCCTTTAAGTAATCCAGAGCTTCCTCTATCTCTTTATTCTGTGGAGTATGTTTTTTGAAATAGGAAAACATATCTTTCTTTTTTCTGGAAAGAGCATTCTTCCTTTTTATGTTATTTAATTCACAATTCAATTTATATTGAAAGGTGTGAATAAAACTTGCAGCTTTCATAGGTCATTTAATTTTAGGCAAAGGTATTAGTTTGGAAATTTCACGTCTGATAACTTTTACCAAACGGAATATGCGTTGTGATATTATCTTATTTAACGGTGCTTTTCTTATTTTTTCCATTTCCTTCACCTGTTCAACAGTAAAAGAAGGATTGGCTTTAAAAATAAACTGTTCTGTTTCGGCTACTTTTTCTTCATTCCCTATGGATTGGTAATATTGTACTAGTCGTATGCAGCCGTTTGTATATGTTTCTGTGAGTTTATCACAGATAGCTTTGTTCTTTTCTTTGTAATGATCAATAAGCAGTTGTCTGTTTATAACGGAAATAAGCATCTGTTTTTCAGAGCTGGCCATGCTCCAGATGCTTTCCTTATGCTGGCGATACACCGCCATTACATTATTCATGAAATAAGCATCTCCATGTTCTGCGTTAAGTACATGAATGGCAAAATCGTATGATGTTACTTTGCTGAACCAGGATGGCAATTCGCCGAACAGTCCTAAACGGAACATAACCGTAACGTTTGTGATGGGATTACAGTTTATTATGTCGAAAACAGTATTTACCTTCTTTTGATAACCGCCATTGCCAATACTTTTGCTTCCATCCTCCTGATAATAATTCAGTGCACGGTGAAAACAAGCTGAATATTCTTTATGGCTGTCGAGAAAATTTGCTTGTATTTGCAGTTTGTGTTTGTTGATCCAGAAGTCATCTCCTTCGCAGATTGCCATATACTCTCCGGAACAGCGATTATAGGAACGGATGAAGTTCTCTTGCAGTCCCAGATTCTTATCATTTGTTGTAAGCTTGATGATCTCCGGATATTTTTTCTGATACTCACGGCAGATGTCGGCTGTGCTGTCTGTACTGCGGTCTTCACCAATAACCAGCTCGAACGGGAAATCTGTTTGCTGCTTTATTACGCTTTCTATAGCATCTGCAATGTATTTCTCATGATTGTAGGTAAGCATCAATACGCTTACTTTTACTTTTGCATTCATTCGGCCGACTGATTATTTTGTGTTGTTTTCTTTTTGAAAAGCAATGCCATGATTTCGTCAAAGATTGCTGATCCTAATAACTTATTCAATACAATGTATGCAATTGCGAAAAGAACTATTTGCGTACAAAGTAACAGAATCAGGTTTGATATGATAAAACTTAATGGATACAAACAGGCAAAGAGAACCAAGGACATGCAGAGGTAAGGAGTGATGTCCTTTATCTGGTACCATCCCGGATAGTTTCCGTATTTGTGAACCATTACTACATTCGATAAATAAATAACAATGCGGGCAACTACCTGTCCGGCCACCATAACCCATACGCTCTGATGAAGAGTGCATACCAGAGCTATTGCTGTAACTATCAGCTTGAATACTTCCAGTTTCAGCATGATATCTGAACGCCCGCTCACTTTAAGGAAGTTGCTGTTGATGGCTGTCAGAATGGTAAATATACCTCCCACACATAATAACTGAAAGAAAGGGATAGTGTTAGCCCACTTGTCGGTCAAAGCTATTCGTATAAACGGGTTGCCCACCAACACCATACCGATCATTGCCGGGAAAGTGAGGAAGGAGGTAAATCTTATAGTCTTGCGGTAAGCACGCAACAGGCGTTCTTTGTCATCTTGTATAGATGAAAAAATAGGAAAGGTGGCACTCTGGATGCTTCCATAGATAGTGGTTACTCCCATATCGGACATCTTACTGCCCTGACTGTAGTATCCCAGTTGCTGTAACGGGTAGATTTTCCCGATAAAGACGGAATAGATATTGAGGAAACCTGTATTGATGATGCTTGAAAGCATAAGGTTGGAAGCAAAAGCAAACAGCTCTTTTATGGATTGAATACTGAATTCCTTAACAGGGCGCCAGCTACTTGCAACCCAAAGAAGGATAGAGCGGACTATGGCCAATGAAACTGGTTGCACTACCAATGTCCACACACCATAACCGGCGTATGCCATATACAAGGAGAGCAATCCTGAAACCAACAAAGAGACAAAGTTTACTTTGGTGAGCTTTTTGAAATTAATCTGCTTGGTAAGTATGGTTGTTTGAATCAGACTTAGTGAATTAACAGGAATAGCCAGAAATACAATCCGGGCAATCAGAGTAAGTGATGGCTGATTAAAGAAGTCTGCTATGAAGGGAGCGCAAATAAAAAGCAGCAGATAGACAACAATACTTGCGCCCATATTGAAATAGAACACAGAACTGTAGTCTGTTGATGTTGCATCCTTTTTGCGAATGAGAGCAGTTGAAAAACCGCTCTCAATTACAATATTTGCTAAAGCTGTAAAGATGGAAAGCATGCCCACCAGAGCATAGTCTTCCGAAGAAAGGATTCGGGCTACCAGTATTCCTACAATGAAGAGAATTAGTTGTTGTCCTACTTTGTCGAGAACATTCCAGACTAGCGCCCAAATGGTTTTCTCCTTCAGCGTCTTTGCCATCCTTTTTTATCCTTGTTTATTTTACTTCGCTACCCGGTTTTACTTCCTTGCCCGGCATAATTACAGCCAGACTTCCGTCATTGTTTTCGGCAGAAAGAATCATTCCTTCAGAAACAATGCCTTTCAGTTTGCGGGGAGCAAGATTAGCGATGAAGCAAACTTGCTTGCCTACCAACTCTTCGGGTGCATAATGTTTTGCGATTCCTGATACAATGGTGCGGCATTCCAGTCCGTCGTCAATCTTAAACTGAAGAAGCTTGTCGGCTTTTGGCACTTTCTGGCATTCCAATACTGTACCAACACGAATATCCAGCTTAGTGAAATCATCGAACTCAATGTTTTCACGGATAGGATTTGCTTTATAGTTGGCTTCTTCATTCGCTTTCTTAGTATCCAGAAGCTTTTGAACCTGTGCTTCAATTACGCTGTCTTCTATTTTTTCGAAAAGAAGTTCAGCCTTATTCAGTACGTGACCGGCTTCAAGAAGGTCTGTCTGACCAAGTTCTGCCCAATCGAAAGTACTCATATTAAGCATATCTCTCAGTTTCTTTGAAGAAAATGGCAGGAATGGTTCGAATGCAATAGCAAGGTTAGCTGCTAGCTGAAGACTGATATTCAGAATCGTAGCAACTCTGGTAAGGTCTGTCTTTGCAAGCTTCCATGGTTCTGTGTCAGCCAGATACTTGTTACCGATACGTGCAAGGTTCATTGCTTCTTTCTGAGCTTCGCGGAATTTGAATGTGTCCAGATAGTGTTCTACATCTTTCTTCACGTTCTCAAAATCGGCAAGAGTTTGCTTGTCGTATTCACTTAGTTCGCCTGCAGCAGGAACCTGAGCGCCGAAGTACTTTTCAGTAAGAACCAAAGCACGGTTCACGAAGTTACCGAATACGGCAACCAGTTCGTTGTTATTGCGAGCCTGAAAATCTTTCCAGGTAAAGTCATTATCTTTTGTTTCTGGAGCATTGGCTGTCAATACATAACGAAGAACATCCTGTTTTCCAGGGAAATCTTCCAGGTATTCGTGTAACCATACAGCCCAGTTGCGTGAAGTTGAAATTTTATCACCTTCAAGGTTCAGGAACTCATTGGCAGGAACATTATCCGGCAGGATATAACTGCCTTCTGCCTTCAACATTGCAGGGAACACTATGCAATGGAATACGATATTATCTTTTCCGATGAAGTGAAGCAGACGGGTATCTGAATCTTTCCACCATGTTTCCCATGAATCTGGCAGCAATTCTTTTGTATTTGAAATATATCCGATTGGAGCGTCAAACCATACATAAAGCACTTTACCTTCGGCACCTTCAACAGGAACAGGAATACCCCAGTCGAGGTCGCGACTCACGGCACGTGGTTGGAGTCCCATATCCAGCCATGACTTGCATTGTCCGTAAACATTCGACTTCCATTCCTTGTGGTCTTCCAATATCCATTTACGCAACCATGCTTCGTGCTTATCGAGTGGCAAGTACCAGTGCTTTGTTTCGCGCATAACTGGTTTGCTACCGCTGATGGCTGATTTAGGATCAATCAAATCTGTGGCATTGAGCGAGGTTCCACACGCTTCGCATTGGTCGCCATAAGCATTTTCATTGCCGCAATGAGGGCATTTACCGGTAATATATCTGTCGGCAAGGAATTGTTTTGCCTCTTCGTCGTAGTATTGTTCAGAAGTCTTTTCGATAAATTCTCCTTTATCATACAGCTTTTTGAAGAAATCAGAAGCCACTTCGTGATGAGTCTTTGAAGAAGTACGTGAGTAAACATCGAATGAGATGCCGAAATCTTCGAAAGACTTTTTAATAATGCCGTGGTATTTATCAACAACGTCCTGTGGAGTAACTCCTTCCTTCTTTGCACGGATAGTGATAGGCACACCATGTTCGTCTGAACCGCCAACGAAGAGCACATCTTCTTTTTTAAGGCGAAGGTAACGTACATAAATATCCGCCGGAACGTATACTCCGGCAAGGTGTCCGATGTGAACCGGTCCGTTTGCATAAGGCAACGCTGAGGTCACCGTGGTTCTTTTATATTTCTTTTCCATGTATGATGAATTTTTATATTACATTCTTTGGTTGTAAATGCGGGCTTCACGTCGTTAAGCTTCAGCAATTGCAACGTGCAAAGATAACGGTTTTTAGGGGAATAATGGAATATTAGTCTGGAAAAACAGAAAGCTTAACAATTTTCCGGTGAAACATTATTATTAGCCTCGCGAGGCTGTTGCGCTAGAGTCCCGACTTCAATATACCAGCCTCGTGAGGCTAAATAATTATGGTCCCGACCTCAATTATAATCTTTCAGGGAGTTTTTGTTAATGTTCGGGCAATGATTGGTTAGTTTAATCTTGTGTGTTGATAAATATTTCAGGGTGAGGTGAAAAAGAACTGGTGACTGATGAATAATTTCACAAATTTGCTAACTTTGTTTTCTATAAAAAAACGAAAAATATACATTTTATGATAACAAAAGAGTTACTGCATCCACAAAGTATTGTAGTGGTGGGTGCTTCAAATAATGTTCATAAACCCGGAGGGGCAATTCTTCGGAATCTTATATCAGGCGGTTATCAGGGAGAACTGAGGGCAGTGAATCCCAAAGAAAGCGAGGTGCAAGGAATAAAATCGTATTCGGATGTTTCTGAGATTCCTGAAACGGATCTGGCTATTCTGGCAATTCCAGCAGGAATGTGCCCAGCTGCTGTTGAAACACTTGCTCGCGACAAGCAGGTTCGTGCTTTTATTATCTTATCTGCCGGCTTCGGTGAAGAAACTCACGAAGGTGCTTTGCTGGAAGATGCCATTCTCGAAACGGTGAATAAGTATGAAGCTTCATTGATTGGGCCAAACTGCATAGGTCTGATGAATACCTGGCATCATAGTGTTTTTACTAAACCTATTCCTTTGCTTAATCCACAAGGAGTGGATCTTATTTCCAGTTCCGGAGCTACGGCGGTTTTTATCCTTGAGAGTGCAGTTACCAAAGGTCTTCAGTTTAATTCCGTATGGTCTGTGGGCAATGCCAAACAAATAGGGGTTGAAGATGTGCTGCAATACATGGATGAAACCTTTAACCCAGAAACAGATTCAAAGATAAAGCTGATATACATAGAAAGTATAAAGGATCCTGATAGATTACTGATTCATGCATCTTCGTTGATCCGCAAAGGATGTCGTATTGCTGCAATTAAATCGGGAAGCTCGGAGAGTGGGAGCAGAGCTGCTTCCTCGCATACCGGAGCTATTGCCAGTTCGGACTCGGCTGTTGAGGCTTTATTTCGTAAAGCGGGAATTGTTCGCTGTTATTCCCGTGAGGAACTTACAACAGTTGGTTGTATTTTCACTCTTCCTCCTTTAAAGGGGAAGAATTTTGCAATCGTTACACATGCCGGAGGCCCTGGAGTAATGCTGACCGATGCATTATCAAAAGGCGGACTCAATGTTCCTAAACTTGAAGGTGAATTGGCCGATGAACTGAAAGGAAAACTTTTTCCCGGAGCTGCCGTGGGGAATCCGATCGATATTCTGGCAACAGGTACACCGGAACATCTGGGTCTTGCAATAGATTATTGCGAAGAGAAGTTTGAAGATATTGATGCTATTCTGGTAATATTCGGGACTCCCGGACTGGTTTCCATGTTTGAGGCCTACGAAGTACTCCATCAGAAGATGTTTACCTGCAAGAAACCTGTATTTCCTGTTCTTCCTTCTTTGCATACTGCAGGGAAAGAGGTGGATGTATTCCTCAAAAAAGGGCATGTAAACTTTGCTGATGAGGTAACACTGGGTACTGCTTTAATACGGATAATGAATGTTCCTCAACCTGCCGTTAAGGAAATAGAACTCTTTGGAGTTGATATCCCTCGCATTCGTCGGATTATAGATTCCATTCAGGACAATGGATATATAGAACCTCATCTTGTACAGGATTTATTACGCTCGGCAGGAATTCCTGTCGTAGAAGAATTTGTTTCTGCAGATAAAGAAGAAGTGCTTGCTTTTGCTCGGAAATGTGGTTTCCCTGTGGTGGCCAAGGTGGTTGGTCCTATACACAAATCGGATATTGGCGGTGTTTCATTAAATATAAAATCGGAACAGCATCTGGCACTCGACTTTGAACGGATGATGAAACTTCCTGAGGTAACGGCTATAATGGTTCAACCCATGTTGAAAGGCACAGAGTTATTTATTGGAGCTAAATACGAGGAAAAGTTTGGGCATGTGGTTCTTTGTGGTCTGGGAGGAATCTTTGTAGAAGTGCTGAAAGATGTATCATCCGGTCTTGCTCCTTTATCTTATGAAGAAGCATATTCTATGATTCGCTCTTTGAAGGCATACAAAATTATTCAGGGAACCCGTGGTCAGAAAGGAGTAAATGAAGATAAGTTTGCCGAGATAATTGTTCGTTTATCAACCTTGCTTCGTTTTGCAACGGAGATAAAAGAGATGGATATTAACCCTTTGCTGGCAACTAATAAGGATGTTATTGCTGTGGATGCGCGTATACGAGTTGAGAAATAGAGTCTAAAGAATGAAGCCTTGAAGATTGAATATTTAGTTAATAAATGATAAATCAAGATTTCTCTATGCAGTAATAGTGCGGTGAGTGCATTTATGCAAAAGTAGATACTGTACCCGTATCTAAATTACAGGATAAAGCGATATTCAGTAATAAATAACTGGTTAGGGTAGTATATAAGATATCTGAAGGACAGAGGTTCTTCAGATATCTTTTTTAAAGCTTAGTTGTTTTCTTTGGAATATAGATATAATCTTCAGTTTCAATATTTTCTATCTTTCCTGAAATGATCCTCAAATCCGGGTCCATATACTGCAACTGTAGTGTAGGTAATGCTTTCAGAATTTCCTGAGAATAATCGTAGTAGTTCTTCTTGCTTTTCTTTTCTTTAACCAGATTTGTGCCCGAGAATATGCGGATTCCAAATTCAACAGGGTATTTCTCATGTGGATTAAGGCGTATCTCTTTTATTTCATTGAATGAACTTAAGAATACAGAAAGAACCTTTCTTCTGTAATCAAGTCCATTATACCTGAATTGAAGCATGAATTTAGAATGAGCGGGATCTAGTAAAACTACTGTATCTGTATTATTTTCTAATTCTACCTTGAAATATGCTCTTGGCCCTTTGTTTTCATCCTTCTCATGGACGTTATTCTCTATTTTAGTAATGACACGGGAGATATCTATATTCTTTATTTTCAGGTTCTGTCCATGTGATGCTGTAGAAATTAGCAAACAGAATAATGTGGAAAATAACAATCTGGTCATATTCATTGTTTATTAAATATTGTATCCTCAAGTTTTACTATCAGGCTTTTCTATTCTGGATAACTGTTGAGCTATTATCCTGCCCAGCTTAACGAAATACTACCCTGCATTATAGGATATGTATTGTTACCGTTGAATTATTATCCTGCCCAGCTTTCTCTATCCAGATTGCGATAGCTGATAGCTTCTGCCAAGTGAGCTGATTTTACCTTTTCACTGCCATCAAGATCGGCGATGGTACGCGAAACTTTTAATATACGATCGTAAGCTCGGGCCGAAAGATTCAACCGGTTCATGGCATTCTTAAGAAGAGTTAGTCCGGTGCTATCCGGTTCTGCAAAAGTATGAAGTAACTTTGTGCTCATTTGTGCATTGCAATACACTCCAGGGTAATTGGCGTATCGTTGTTCCTGAATCTGACGTGCTTTTATTACCCGTTCTCTTATAGCAGAACTTGGTTCGGATGTTCTTTTGTCGGATATCTTTTCAAATGGCACAGGTACGATTTCAACCTGTATATCTATTCTATCTAAAAGCGGTCCCGATATTCTATTCAGGTATTTTTGTACTTGTCCGCTGCTGCATACACAAGCTTTGGTTGGATGATTATAGTAACCACACGGGCATGGATTCATTGAAGCAATCATCATAAATCCGGCCGGATAATCAATGCTATATTTTGCTCTTGAAACGGAAATCGTTCTGTCCTCAAGCGGTTGACGAAGAACCTCGAGCACACTTCTATTGAACTCAGCAAGCTCATCAAGATAAAGTAATCCATTGTGAGCTAAGCTGATTTCCCCAGGCTGGGGGTACGCTCCGCCACCTACCATTGCGACCTGAGAAATAGTATGGTGAGGGCTTCGGAAAGGTCGTTTGGCAATCAATGAAGTGTCTTTTCCTAATTTCCCTGCAACCGAATGAATCTTGGTTGTTTCCAGGCTTTCTCCTAAAGATAGCGGAGGTAAGATAGAGGGAAGTCGTTTTGCCATCATAGATTTTCCACTGCCTGGGGCACCGATCATAATTAAATTATGCCCACCAGCGGCTGCAACTTCAAGAGAGCGCTTTACATTTTCCTGCCCTTTCACATCCGAGAAATCAAACTCAAAAGAGGTCTGTTGAGCATAAAACTCTTCCCGGGTATTTACAACTGTCTGCTCAAGTGTTTCTTCACCATTAAAGAAACCCATCACCTCTTTTATGTTGTTAGCTCCGTAAACTTTCAGGTTATTAACAACTGCAGCTTCTTTGGCATTTTGCCGGGGAACAATAAGTCCTTCATAACCTTCTTCACGAGCTTTGATTGCAATAGGCAGTGCACCTTTGATGGTTTGCAAACTACCGTCCAGACTTAGTTCGCCCATAATAATGTATTTGCCCAGCTTCTCTGTTGATACATTCTCTTTTGCCGCCATCATTCCTATAGCTAAAGGTAAATCATAGGCAGATCCTTCCTTGCGGATATCTGCCGGAGCCATGTTTATCACTATCTGTGAAGTGGGAAACTTGTAACCGTTCACCTGTAAAGCCGAAAGTATACGTTCGTGACTCTCCTTTACAGCCGAATCGGGTAATCCTACAAGGTGGAACATACATCCCCTGGTGCTGTTCACTTCAATAGTTATAACTGTAGCGTCTATCCCTTGAACAGCAGCTCCGAATACCTTTACAAGCATAAATATTTTTTAGTTTGCGGTTTTGTTCTCGATGAAAAGTTCTCCTAATCTTTTGTTCAGCTCAGCTTCTTTTAGGTTGCGGGCTATAATAATTCCTTGGGGATCAATAAGAACATTTGCCGGCAAAGATTCTATGCCGTATTGTTGAGCTGTAGTAGAACTCCATCCAAAGAAATCGCAAATCTGTTCTCCGGCAAGTGAATCACTTTTTATGGCATCATTCCATTGTTTTTTATCTGTATCTAATGAGATGTTGACAATGGCAAAATGGTTCTTGCCAAATCGTTTATAAATAGAATTAATTATAGGATTCTCTTTTCTTGATGAATTGCTCCATGAAGCCCAGAAGTTAAGAAGCAGATACTTACCGGTGAATTTGTTTAGATTGACAGACTCTCCTTTTGCATTTATAATATTAAAGTATGGAGCCTTTTTACCCTCGGAAACAGTCTCTTCATTATTTATAAATCTTAAAATTTGCTGCATATAAGGAGCATTTTTAAGATCACCGGTTATTCTGTTTGCTAGTTCTTTGATTTTCTTAATATCAGGATTCTGTTCTTGTACAAAGTACCTATCTAAAAGATAAATACTAGCAGGTGAAGATGAGTGTGAACCTATAAAAGCACTTGCTTTCTCTTTTATTTCTTTGGTAGATTTGGTTAATTCTGGTGATTGCAATAGATCATTATACTTAGTCTCATTTCCTGATGTGTAAGCAGCGAATAGGTCTTTTCTTATTTTACTTGTGGATTTAGATATGTCGCTTATGCTTTCTTTGAAATCATTCATTTGATCATTCAGATCATTACCGCTAACCTCGAGTAAATCTAATGAAGAAGCATCGCCACTAATCTTTATTTTGTCGCCTTTATTAGCAAAAACAACACATTCTTCCATATTGCTGAAAAGTAGTACTACCTGGGTTAAAGTATCAACAGGCGCTTGATATTTAAATTTTCCATCTTTGGCTTTAATAGTATCTAAGGCATCTCCATTTTTATCAGCCCCATAAACTAAAATTATTTCATTTTTTAAGCCATCAATATCCCCTTCAATAACAATCTTCTTGTTTTTGCTTGTACAGCTAAATAAACATAGCATCAATGTAATGATAATACTAACTCTTTTCATGCTAAATATTTTTTCTGCAAATGTAACAAATTAGTTTTATGCCGCTATATGGCTAACAGGTTTTTTACAAATATAAAAAAAATCGGGGGCATCTGAATAAACAGATGCCCCCGATAATATTATTAGTTATAATAATTCTGTTCCTTATTATTTAATAATGCTAAGGAAATCAGAGTTAGTTACGAACTTTGCAAATTCCAAATCAGTTGCAGCTTTCTTAGCTAAAGAAGCGTCTTTCTTAACTGCACTTGACAAGCTGCTAGTTACCATAGAAGCATTGTTTGTTCTTGCACCTAAGATAGCCATCAAATAGTCTGTGTAAGCATCTGGAGTTTCAACGTTAGAAAGAGTGTTCTTTGCTTTGTTGTAATCCTTAGCAAGGATCTGAGCAAGAGCAGCACTGTTTGTTTTTGAATCGCCGAATGAACTCACTGCTTTGTCATATTCACCTCTTGAAACATATAAGTTACCAAGTGATTCGTTCAATGATTTAGCACCAGCAGCTTTGCCGAAGAAAGATTCAGCAGCTGATTTATCGCCATTCTTCAATGCAACCAAACCTAAGTTCATGTTAACTTCAGGAGCTGATTTCAAATTAGCAGCTTTAGCTAAGTAAGACTGAGCTTTAGAAGTGTCGCCATTTTGGAAAGCAAGAGCAGCTAAGTTATTATATGCACGGTAATCGTTAGAATATAATTCAGTAGCTTTTTTGTAGATAGCTTCTTTCTTAGAATTGTCTTTAGTTAATGTTGCAGCGTAAAGTAATTCTTCGATGTTAAGCTTGCTTGCATCTTCGTTAGCAAAAGCTGTGATTTCTTCGTCAGATTTACCAATAAGATCATAGTTCAAAGTTAAACGTGAACGTCTTAACTGAGGAAGGATTTCGTCAGCAAGATTTTTGAATACTGTAGAAAGATTCTTGATTTCAGTTTCTCTTTGTTGAGGATCCTGATACATAGAAAGAACACGAAGGATAAGATCTTTATCCTGGATGTTAGATTTAGAAACTAATTCCTGGAAACCTTCCCAGTCTTCAGCTGTATATTTAGAATCTACAGTTGCGTTAACTTTACCTTTCTTAAGTTCTTTGTTTAAGTATTTAGCTGTGTTAGCTTCACGTTTTTCTGCAAGACCAGTATTTAAGTCCATACCACCATCAGGAGATGCGTAAGCAGAGATTTCGATATTGTTGATTTTCTTTCCTTTAGTGTCAGCGTTAGCATCTTTCACAGCTTTTTGGAAATCAGCAATGCTTGTAGATTTCAATTCGCTGGTGCGAAGGTTAGCTTGTTGGATAAGGAACATGATCTTAGCTTCCTGAGCTTGTTTGATAATGCGTTGGAAAGCATCTTCAGAACCAGCAGTGTTTGCACTTGATAAAGTGTTGTTGATTAATTCAGAAGTTGAGATAACACCATCAGCAACCTTTACGTCAGGAATGCTAATAGTCTTTTTTCCTTGTTTTACATTGAATGCTAAATATAATTCTGACTTAGCCATTTCAGGAACATAATCAAAATTACCTTTCATTGTGTAATTACCGCCCATCTTGTAAGAGATAGTCTGATCATTACCTTCAATTTTTTCACCTTGGAAAACAGCTGGTTGACTCTTAGCCTCACCACCATTCCATCTTAAAACTGGAGTAACTTCTACAACAGCATTTTTCTTGAAATACTTTTCAGGGAACTTGCCGTTAATTGTTACTGGAACTTTACCTCCAACAGCCTCTAAAACTTGAGGATTAGTTGTGAAGTATTCAGATGATAATGCACCCATCTTTCCACAAGAAGAAAGTGCAACAACTAAAGCCATAAGTAATGGCAAATACAACTTCTTAACCATGTTTTTTTTGATATAAATTAAATGTTTGTAATTGAAATCATTTGTAACTCTGAACATTCTCTTATGAACAGAAACTCGGACAAAGATATTAAAACTTAAATATATTGGCAAATCTTATACGTATTTTCTTGCTGCTGTGTATGATAATATGGCGCTTTTGTTACGTTTCATCTGGTAAACAATCTTTGTTTTCATTTTGTTTAGTCATTATTCTCTGTTTTTCGCGATATCTGATGTTACGTGGGTGGTGCTCAATTATCTCACTTCTAAGCATATTGCGATCTATATGGGTATATATTTCTGTGGTTGTAATTGATTCGTGTCCGAGCATGCATTGGATAGCACGAAGATTAGCACCTCCTTCTAACAAATGAGTGGCAAAGGAATGACGAAAGGTATGTGGGCTGACGTTCTTCTTGAGCCCTGTAATCTCTGCTTGCTCTTTGATTATGTGAAAAACCATAATGCGGGAAAGACTTGTACCTCTTCTGCTTATAAAAATATAATCTTCAAAATCCTTTTTAATTTCGATGGCATTACGATCGATAAGATAGTTTTTTATCTCCTTGATTGCTCGGGGGGATATGGGAACAAGTCGTTGCTTGTTTCCTTTGCCTTCTACTTTGATAAAACCTTCGTCAAAGTATAATTCTGAAAGTTTCAGGTTAATGAGCTCTGAAACACGAAGTCCACAGCTGTAAAGTGTTTCTAAAATAGCCCTGTTTCGTTGTCCTTCCTTTTTTCCTAAATCAATTGTTGAAATCATAGAGTCGATTTCCTGAACTGATAAAACATCTGGTAGTTTGAAGCCTATCTTAGGACTTTCCAGTAATTCTGTTGGATCTGATTCGATATAATCATCCAGAATTAAAAAGCGATAAAACGATTTTATGCCCGAAATAATGCGTGCTTGTGAACGAGGGTGTATTCCAATATCATGCAATCCGGCTGCAAAATTTTGTAAATTGTCTAAAGTTACATCCACTATTTCTATGCCTTCGAGCATTAGAAAGCTAAGTAGCTTATCTAAATCACTCAAATAAGCGTCCAGGGTATTCCTTGAATAGGCCTTCTCTAAGAGTAAATACTGCTCATATTTCTTTATTAACAGTCTGTTTTTGTCCTTATTATCTCTTTTATTATTTATTTCCATTTCTTTTTTCTATCTTTGTACCTTGATAAATAGTCCACGCAAAGATATTGAATTAAGTATAATTGTTGGTTTTATGAGAATACAAATTATAAATGGACCTAATATCAACCTATTAGGTAAACGTGAGCCTTCTATTTATGGCGCAGTTTCTTTTGAAGATTATCTCAAAGATCTATGCGAAAAATATCCGGATATTGAGATCCAATATTACCAGTCAAATGTGGAAGGAGAAATGATTAATAAAATTCATGAAGTAGGTTTTGATTTTGATGGCATTATTCTAAACGCCGGAGCTTACACTCATACTTCAATAGCTCTCCAGGATGCTATAAGAGCAATTAAATCACCTGTGATAGAGGTGCATATCTCAAATGTACATGCTCGCGAATCGTTTCGTCATGTTTCTATGATTTCAGCTGCTTGTGTTGGAGTGATTTGTGGTTTTGGACTTGATTCTTATCGTTTGGCTTTGGAAGCATTGCTTGCCAAAACAAAATGAGAGGTATAATTATAAATATAAAGGAAAACTTAAAGGAATTATTTTTTATGAAAAAGCATACAAAAATTGTAGCATCGATTTCAGACAGGCGTTGTGATGTTGACTTTCTTACTAAATTGTATGAAGCAGGGATGAATGTTGTTCGTATGAATACGGCGCATGCTGGAACTGAAGGTCTTGAGGAAATTATCAATAATGTTAGAACAGTCTCAAATAAAATAGCAATTCTTATAGACACCAAAGGTCCGGAAGTTAGAACAACTGCTTGTTCTGCTCCGATAGATTTTAAAATAGGTGAAAAGGTGCGCATTATTGGCGATCCTTCTGCTGAAACGACTCATGATTGTATTGCAGTTTCATATCCAAATTTTGCGCGCGATTTATCAGAAGGCGGAGAAGTCCTTATTGATGATGGAGATCTTGATCTGCATGTAATTAAGAAGTGTGATGGCTATTTGGAAGCAGAAGTAATGAATGAAACAACTCTAGGAAGCAGAAAAAGTGTAAATGTTCCGGGAGTACGTATCAACTTACCTTCGCTAACGGAAAAAGATAGAAAGAACATCCTTTTTGCTATTGAAAAGGATATTGACTTCATTGCTCATTCGTTTGTTCGTAATAAACAGGATGTTTTGGATATTCAGAAGATTCTTGATGAACATAACAGTGATATTAAGATTATTGCCAAAATTGAGAATCAAGAAGGCGTAGATAATATCGATGAAATTTTAGAAGTTGCATATGGTGTTATGATTGCCAGAGGAGATTTAGGTATTGAAGTCCCTCAGGAAAAAATTCCGGGTATTCAGCGTGATTTGATTCGCAAATGTGTATTAGCAAAGAAACCGGTGATTGTTGCTACTCAAATGCTTCACACTATGATAAATAATCCTCGTCCAACTCGTGCCGAGGTTACAGACATTGCAAATGCTATCTATTATCGTACTGATGCTTTGATGTTAAGTGGCGAAACTGCTTACGGAAAATATCCGGTTGAAGCAGTTAAAACTATGGCTAAGATTGCAGAAGAAGCTGAAAAAGATAAATTGGCAGAAAATGACATACGTATACCTTTCTCTGAACATCCTGATGTTACAGAGTTCTTAGCTAAACAAGCAGTTAAAGCCACTGCAAAAATGAATATTCGTGCAATAATAACTGATAGCTATACTGGCAGAACTGCTAGAAATTTGGCTGCTTTCCGTGGAAAATATCCTGTTCTTGCTATTTGCTACAATGAAAAAGCAATGCGACGTCTTGCTCTTTCTTATGGTGTTTTGCCTATCTTCCAGGAAGAAAAAGCTAATGCTCAGGCTTATTTCTTTGAAGCATTGAAATTGCTGATGATTGAAAAAAGAGTGTTTGAAGATGATTTGGTAGCTTATCTTAGTGGAAGTCACGGCGAAGGTGGAGGTACTACATTCCTGGAAATAAATAAAGTAGAAGAAATATTAAAGAAAGCAGATAAATATCTGTTGCCAAGTTTTCTTGAATGATGAATACTTATGACGAATCATTAGAAAAATACATTCTTGAGCATATTGATGATGAAGGAGATTATCTTCGCGCTCTGTACAGAGATACTCATGTAAAATTATTGCGGCCAAGAATGGCTTCAGGCCATTTGCAGGGTAGAATGCTGAAAATGTTTGTTGAAATGATTCGTCCCAAACAAATATTGGAAATTGGAACATATAGTGGATATTCCGCTATATGTTTGGCTGAAGGTTTGAAAGAAGGAGGAATGCTTCATACTTTTGAAATCAGTGATGAGCAAGAAGATTTTACCCGTCCATGGTTAGAAAACTCTCACGTTGCAGATAAAATCAAGTTCTATATCGGTGATGCTTTACAACTTCTTCCTTCTATGGATATCACCTTTGACTTGGCATTTGTTGATGGAGATAAGAGAAATTACATCGAATATTATGAATTGGTTCTTTCCAAATTATCTGATGGTGGTTATATTATAGCTGATAATACACTTTGGGACGGTCATGTTCTGGAAGAACCAAAGAATAATGATTACCAAACGATTGGTATTAAGAACTTTAATGATTATATTGCTCTTGATAAAAGAGTTGAAAAAGTAATTTTGCCATTGAGAGATGGATTAACAATTATCAGAAAAAAATAGAAATAATGGAAACTACCAGACAAAATAAAATAGCCCGTTTACTCCAAAAGGAACTAAGTGATATCTTCTTGTTACAGACAAAATCAATGAAGGGAGTTCTGGTTTCAGTTAGTGCAGTAAGAATCAGCCCTGATATGAGTATTGCTCGTGTATATCTGAGCGTTTTTCCTTCTGACAAAGGAACTGAGTTAGTAAAGAATATAAATGATAACATGAAGTCTATTCGTTTTGAATTAGGAACTCGAGTACGTCATCAGTTGAGAATTATTCCAGAACTGAAATTCTTTATAGATGATTCGCTTGACTATATTGAAAAAATTGATTCTTTGTTGAAATAGTATCGTGAATTTTCCTATTTACATAGCTAAGCGTTATCTTTTTTCTAAAAAGTCTCATAACGCAATTAATATAATTTCTGCAATATCCGTTTGTGGAGTTGCTCTTGCTACCCTTGCTTTGGTTTGTACTCTATCTGTATTTAATGGCTTTCAGGATATGGTAGCCTCTTTCTTTACAGCTTTTGATCCACAAATTAAAATCACTGTTGCTCATGGAAAGACATTTGATACAAAGGATGAACGTATCCAGAAAATACGTTCTTTGAAGGATGTTGCTGTCTTTACTGAAACTCTTGAAGAAAATGCTATGGTGCAGTATAAAGGACGCCAGGCAATGGCTGTGATAAAGGGAGTTCAGGATAATTTTGAGGAACTGACAAAAATTGATAGTATCCTTTATGGTAATGGCCGATTTATACTTCATGATTCCATTGTGGATTATTGTGTAATGGGGGTTGAGCTGGTCTCAAAATTAAGCTCGGGAGTCAAGTTTGTTGATCCGTTGGAGGTTTATGCACCGATAAGGGACGCAAAAGTAAATATGGGAAATCCGGCAGCCTCATTTAATATGCAGTATCTTTATTCTCCTGGTGTTGTATTTATTGTTAAGCAGCTGAAATATGATGGTTCGTATATTCTAACGTCTCTTGATTTTGCACGACGACTGTTCCATTATACGACTGAGGCGTCAGCTATTGAATTAAAGCTAAAACCTGATGCGAATGTAGATAAGGTAAAGAGTGATATAAAGCAAATTCTTGGCGACTCATTTGTTGTAAAAGACAGATACGAGCAACAAGCAGATGTTTTTCGTATTATGAAGATTGAAAAATTCATCTCATATCTTTTCTTGACCTTTATTTTGATGATTGCATGCTTTAATGTGATTGGATCACTTTCAATGCTTATTATTGATAAGAAGAAAGATGTAGAGACACTTCGTAATTTGGGCGCAAATGATAAATTAATAGCGCGTATTTTTCTTTTCGAAGGTAGAATGATTTCAACGATCGGCGCTGTAATTGGTATTGTTCTTGGACTAGTACTTTGTTATGTTCAGCAAAAATATGGAATTATCTCATTAGGTGGTTCTCATGGTACTTTTGTTGTTGATGCATACCCCGTGAGCGTTCGTCCGTTAGATATATTGCTGATTTTTATTACAGTTTTGGTTGTTGGATTCCTCTCTGTCTGGTATCCCGTTCGTTATCTGAGTAAACGTCTGCTTGTAAAATAGCATTTATTTAATATATTACTGGCCTGCAAAGAATTTAAATCGAGTTTCTTCGCAGGCCAGTAATATATTAATTAGTTGGATTGTATTTCTTTCTTTGTTTTTCTATAGACTCTGAAAGCATATATTGTTGCCATTGATAATAGAATTATTAATCCTCCATCTACTGGGGCATTTTCTGGCTTTACTTCTTCTGCGGTATCATCTTCTGCATAAGAATTGTTCGAGTATAAAGAGAATGAACCACTGCTTTCGTAGGCCTTAGCAGCTGTAATACCGTTACCCAACATATAGAAGAAATAGCAAATTAAAATTTTTTTCATAGTCATAAATTGTTATTTGATAATTATTTTGGTTCTTAAATCTTTTGTTCTTATTAAATATATCCCTGGAAGAAGTTGTATTGGTGTTTTTCCATCATTATATCCTGTATAAACAATCTTACCCTGCACAGAATAGATATTAATCTCTTCTTCGGTGCCTGTAATCCATAACTTTCCTTCGTTTTGCCAAGTTTTTATTTCTTTATCTTTATCTGTTGAGAGACCAACACTTTCGGGTTCGATTGAAATCTCGTATGATGTTTGGTTAAGCTTTGTTCCTTGATAGACGATGAATGACTGAAATGGCAGTAGATCTTCTTCACTTTCAACGAATTTATTGTTTTTCAGACAGTAATACTTGTCTGCGGAAACAAGTTCTTTTGGGCTGATGCTGTAGGTATACGGATTACCTAAATGAGTGTATCCATTGTCAATTGAGTAGAATGTGGTATTTTCATTAAGTATTATCCCTTTATCAGAAAAGAAGATGACCTCTCCATTATCTATATTGGGTAAGACTTTTATTATATATCCGCTGCCATTGAATGTACTATTGACGAACTTCTCATTTTGATAGCTTTTTAGAAAATAGTCATGGTTGGGCCTTAAGGCGTATGCAATTCCATTAATATAACCTCCTACAACTTTTGGAATAAATGGTAGAGAAAAGCTATGCCATTTGCTTGGTACGAATTTACAGGCATAAGATATTTCTCCTTTAACAGTAACTTTTCCATTTATTTTAGCCCCATCTATTATACGAAGGTCTCCATTTATAATTTCGTCATTGTATATTTTCACTTCGTTTGCTTCAACTATTTGTTGTTCTTTGGAAAGTGTTTTTACACATACGGCTTCAGATTCATTTGTGGTTATATATCCATTAGTAGCTTTTACGGTATAATAATAGCTCGTATTCTGAGTAAGACCGTCTGCAGTGTACGATGAAGTATTTCCCACTTGTTTAGGAAAGCCTGGAATAGAAGTCTCTATACTATCAAGAACTTGTGTTATTTTTATGTTGTCTATTACAAATGCATAGTTATCTTTTTGACCTCCCTGAAACTTTATTACGCAGTTGTTTGTGCCACCGGTTAAGGAGTAAGAGATGTGTTGAGTGGCTAATTGGCTTAAAGCGTTTACGGGTATAGCTTTGCTTAGATTATTATTCACATAAAGATTAACTGTTGTAGCTTTGCTACTATAAGATCCAATATCAAAGCTAAGTTCAAAATTACCGCTATTACCAGATAAATTAAGTGCTGGCGTTTGAATATATCCTGCTTCGTCAGTTTTTCCAACTTTTAAGAATTTATAAGTTTCAGAATTAGTAAATAAAACAGTTGTTAGTTTTCCTTCCCATCCAGACAGATATGTTGGCAGTTTAGAATCTATATATTCATCATATATAACTTGTTCTCTGAAATCTTCGTTTAATATTGGTTTTTCATAATTGCCAGCTGTCTTGTTATATACATTAAGTACGTAATCTGTTGCGTTATCGCAATAGTTCCAATTAGCGGTAAAAGATGCATTCGTTATTTTGTTGGCAACATTTGTTTTTGGGGTGGAGATGAATTTTGCTATTCCTGTTATTGTTATACTGTATAATTTTGCTCCGGCATCAGCATTTGCGTTTATAGCGCTAATCCTCAATTTAGCATGCTTATAAGATAAAGAGTTAATTGCATATTTGAACGTGTATTTGCTTGCAAAGTTCTTTTCATAAGGATTTTCTTTGAGTAACGTCCAGTTTATTCCGTCCTCAGAAATTTCGATCCTAGTGGAAGAATAATTGTAATCAGAATAGTAACCAATAGTAGATTCAATTAAAATATCAGAAAAGCAAGAGAAGTCATAAAATTGATTTGTCTCTGCGTATGATCCACTGCTATTCATGAGCAAGTAATCAGTTTTTTTTGATAAGTTGTTTAACTTCCATCCTACGGATGAAGCCGTTTTTCCATCTAATTTTGGAACAATTGTGTCACTGTAACAGTTTGTGTAATTAAAAACAAGTAAGAAAAGAAAAATAATGAAGGTTGCTCCTCGCTTTTTGAGTGGGGTAATCTTTGACATCTTTTGCTGTTTTATTCAGTATATAAATTTATAGTTAGGTCAAAGATATGTTATTTTATTATTACATGAAAATATTTTTCAATATTAAATTATTTTAAATTACAACTGTTTTAGATAAATGTGTATCTATTCAAAAGCTAAGCTATTCAATTACAACCTTTTCTACGGATATTTCTTGGTTAAGAAATGCTGAAGCGGACTCTGAAAATTTTGTTTCTGATTCTGTGGTCATGAATTTACATTTGCCATTCTTAGTGCAAAGAGCATCCATCTCTGTATGTCTTCTTAAATAACTTTTTAGGCTTTCTGCAACATATTCGCCTTGAGATACAATAGTGATTCCCTTTGGTAAGAATTGATTGATTTTTGATAGAAGAAGAGGATAATGAGTGCATCCTAAGATGATGGTGTCAATTTCGGAATCTTTTTTAATTAGATTATCAAGATACTTCTTTACAAAGTAATCCGCTCCAGGAGAATCGTATTCTTTATTTTCTACTAATGGAACCCACATAGGACAAGCTTCACCACTAACAACTATGTCTGGATAGAGCTTATGAATTTCTAAAGGATAAGAGCCGGAGTTTATTGTGCCAGAAGTCGCCAATACTCCTACATGTTTAGATTGAGTTATGTATCCAATAGATTCTACTGTTGGACGAATAACACCTAAGACTCTACGGTTAGGATCTATGTTGGGTAAATCGTTAATTTGAATGCTTCGGAGAGCTTTTGCCGACGCTGTGTTGCAGGCAAGAATAACCAGATGGCATCCCATCTCAAAGAGTTTGTTTACAGCTTGTAGTGTAAACTCATACACGATTTCAAAAGAGCGAGTACCATAAGGGGTTCTTGCATTATCGCCCAGATAGATATAATCGTATTCAGGTAGAACCTGTCTGATTTGATTTAAAATAGTTAATCCACCATACCCTGAGTCGAATACTCCGATTGCACCTGCTGTTTTTGATAATTCTTTTTCCATCTGGCTTTATATTAAAAAGACTATATTCTATTATATAGAAAAAGGATGATATTATTATCATCCTTTTTAATTTCGTAAGATATATGAATTATTATTTAATTCCTAATTTAGCTTTGATAGCTGGAGTAACGTCAATACTTGTTTTTTCATTAACGAAAGGAATAGTTGTTTTGTTGCTTACATCAAAGATATAAGTATATCCTTCAGCTTGTCCTACTGCAGCGATTGCATCTTCTAGTTTCTTAAAGATAGGAGCAGTTTTTGCTTCCTGAGCCTTTTGTAGTTCTTGTTGAGCTTGTTGTTCGTATTCCTGACCTCTTTGAGCCATATCTTGCAACTCTTTTTGTCTTCTTTCAGAAATGTTTTGTGGCAATGTATCCTTTGCAGCTACAAATTCAGCATATTTCTTGTTAAATTCGTCAGAAGTTCTTTTAATCTCTGTGGTATATTGTTTTTGCAGTGCTTGCAAATCAGCTTGTGCCTTAATATACTCAGGCATAATAGTAATAATATCAGCGAATTTCATGTGTCCAAACTTGAACGTTTGAGCAGAAGCTCCAAGAGGAAGAGCTAACAATAATAGTAAGGCAATTTTTTTAAGCATAATTCTATTTTTTATTAATGATTACAGTTTAATACTGGATGCAAATGTATGAAATTAATTTGAATATCCTAATTTTGTAAGAACATCATTGCTAATATCTATTTGTGGTGATGCAAATATAATGCTAGTGGCCGATGCCCTGTCTATAATAGCGGAGTAGCCTTTGGTTTCAGCTATTGTTTTAACCGCATTGTAGATTTCATCTTGAATAGGTTTTATTAAACTTTCACGCTTTTTAAACAATTCCCCTTCAGGACCAAAATATTTACGTTTCAGTTCTCCGGCAGCTTTTTCTTTCTCTACAATCTCATTTTCTTTCTTGGTTTTTTGTTCTTCAGAAAGAAAAACAGCTTCTGATTGATAGTTCTTATACAATTTTTGAGCTTCATTGGATAAAGTCTCAACTTCACTTTGCCACTTCTTTGAAATCTGATTTAGTTGTTCGTTGGCTCTTTCATAGGCTGGGATATTCTTTAAAATATATTCCATGTCAATCAAAGCAAATCTTTGTGCATTAGCAGCTATTGAAAAGGCAAATAACAGCATCGAAAAAAGAATAGACTTTTTCATAACTTTTCGGTTTTAATATTAATTAATTAGAATTCCTGTCCTAAGATAAAGTGGAACTGACTGCCTCCATATTGTTTTGAGCCAAATACTTTATCAAATCCATATGCCCAGTCAATACCCATCATACCAATCATAGGTAAGAAGATACGAACTCCGACACCTGCAGAGCGTTTCAGATCAAACGCATTGAAATTCTTCACATCGTGCCATGCATTACCAGCTTCAACAAAACTTAAAGCATAAATACTGGTTGATGATTGTAACATCAGTGGATATCTCAACTCAAGACCAAAACGTGTATAGGCATAACCAGCTAATCCGGTAGGAGTAAGAGAATTGTTTTCGTATCCACGTAAGGCTACACTTTCTGTTGCGTAAGAAGAATATCCAGTCATACCGTCACCTCCCATGTCATAAGTTTCAAAAGGAGATTTTTTATTGCTGTTATAGTGACCTAAGAATCCAAAATCAGCTCTGGTCATTAAGACCGGACATTTTGCACCGTCTGTTAGTGCAGTATAAGTTTTTGATTTAAAGCTCCACTTATGATACTCTATCCACTTGTGCATTTTGTTCATGTCTTTCTGGTTGCTAGTGTTATATGCAGCATAGTTTATTCCATCAAACATAGAATAAGGAGGTGTAAACTGAACAGACATAGAGAATTCAGAACCACGACGTGGATAAATAGGGTTATCGGAAGAACTTCTTGCAAGAGCAATTTTCATGCTGATGTTGTTACAATTACCATTTGTAACAGGGAAATATTGCCAATCAGAAAGAATATATTTCTGATATGATAATTCGGCAGATAGAGTGAAATAGTCATCAGGCCATCTTAAACGTTTACCCCAACCTGCTGAAAGACCGAACATCTGTATAGATTTGCTCTTATCATACATGTTCTTTGTGTTAGCATAATCGTAATTACCATATCCTCCATATCCACTATAAAGATTGTTGTAGTAGCTGTTTGAATATAGAGAACTGTAATAGCGACTATTGATATCAGTTTGTTTTGAATAGAAAGCTGAAACTGAGAAAGAGTTAGGACGCTTACCTCCAAACCAAGGATCAAAGAATGATAAACTGTATGACTGATAGTAACTACCATTAGTCTGTCCACTGACTGTCAAAGTCTGTCCATCACCTTGAGGAAGGATACCTCTATAGTTCTCTCCCGGATGGAATAGGTTTGCTATAGAGAAGTTTGTAAACTTCAGACTTAATTTACCGATAACACCAGTTTGTCCCCAACCTGCAGAGAATTCCACCTGGTCGTTAGCTTTAGATTCCAGGTTGTAAGCAATATCTACAGTTCCATTTGCTTCGTCAGGTTGGATATCTGGTTTGATATTCTCTGGGTTGAAATGGCCCATCTGAGAAATCTCACGCATAGATCTTTCAAGGTCTTCTTTGCTGAATAATTGTCCTGGCTTAGTACGAAGTTCACGACGAACAACATTTTCATATAAACGGTCGTTACCATTAATCTTAATTTTGTTCAATGTAGCCTGACGACCTTCATAGATTCTCATTTCAAGGTCAATTGAATCGTTGTCAACGTTTACTTCTACAGGGTCAAGTCTGTAAAAAAGATAACCATTGTTATAGTACAAGTTGCCGATAGCATCTTCATCAGATGAAGTACGTTTGCCAAGTAACTTCTGGTTGTAAACATCACCTTTCTTCATGCGAAGTAAGAAGTTTAAGTAATCAGTAGTGTATAGAGTGTTACCTACCCAGGTTACTTTTCTCAGATAATATTTATCTCCTTCATCTATTTTCATGTATACGTCTACACTTTTATCATCATACGGAGTAACACTGTCAACAACTATACGTGCATCACGGTATCCTAATTCGTTATACTTGTCAATGATAAGCTGTTTATCCTCATCATATTTTTCGTTCACAAACTTTTTTGTACGGAAAAGGTTCAGAATTTTGCCTTTTTCGTTTGTCTTTTTCATTACGCGTTTCAGCTTGCTGGCTTTAATCGCTAAATTTCCATCGATTGTTATCTTGTGAACTTTTACTTTATCTTTTTTGTCAATGTTGACGTCAACAATTACTTTGTTTTCATCTGATACGTCATCTCGTTGAACAATAACAACTTCTGCATTTTTAAATCCCTTATCGTCAAAGTGTCTTTTGATTATGGTTTTTGCACGGTCAACCAGATTCGGAGTAATTTGACTTCCCTTTGCCAATCCTAACTTAGCTTCCAGATCTTCTCTATCTGATTTTTTAATTCCATGGTAATGGATTTCCGATATACGAGGACGTTGTTTAAGTGCTATTTCCAAAAATACTTTATCGCCTTCTATTTTTGTAGCATATATATGAACATCAGAGAAAAGCCCATGCCGCATATATCGTTTGACTGCTTGTGTAATTTCGTCACCTGGAACAGAAACAACTTGTCCAACAGACAGACCGGATAAACCTATAAGTAAGTAATCCTCCTGATCTTTAACACCTGAAACGGTTATTCCTCCAATTTCATACTTTTTCGGAGTAGCAGAATAAAGAATAACTGGCTTGTCAGACTTCTCTGAATTGCTTTTTTCTTGTGCAAAGCCTGATAGTGTAAATAAAAACAGGCTGATAAATAGTAGTATTCGGGAAATACGATAATGCATTTTATTTATTTTATATTTGTTCACTAGTTTTGCCGAATCGGCGTTCTCTTTTTTGATACTCACAAATAGCTTTCCTAAACTCTTCTTCTCTGAAATCAGGCCAGAATGTATCGCAAAAATAAAGTTCTGAATAAGCACTTTGCCACAACAGATAATTGCTTAAGCGCAGTTCTCCTCCAGTTCTGATTAACAAGTCGGGATCTGGCATAAAGTATGTAGCAAGATGAGAAGAAATGCATTCATCAGTAATCTGATCAATGGAAAGTTTCCCTTGCTGTACTTCTTTAGCAATCTGTTTAGTTGTTTCTATGATTTCCCATCGGGATGAGTAGCTAAGAGCTAATACCATACACATGCCGGTATTGCCCGATGTTCTTTCAATGCAGTGATTCAAGCTTATTTTTACATCTTCCGGTAATGTGTTTATATCACCTATTATCCGGAAGCTAATATTGTTTTTCATGAAAATCTCTTCCTCAATAGAGTTCAGCAGCAGTTTCATGATAGCAGATACTTCGTTGGCTGGTCTGTTCCAGTTTTCTGTTGAGAAAGTATATAAAGTAAGGAACTTAACCCCTAACCTTGCTGCTTCTTCGGCAATAATATGTACTGTCTCAGCTCCTGCCTGATGTCCAAAACTTCGTTCATGTCCACGTTGTTTTGCCCATCTTCCATTACCGTCCATTATTATTGCGATATGCCCGGGTATCCGATTAATATCTATTTCTTCTTTATATGGCATAAATTCTTTCAATTATTACATTTTTTGCATTTAGGAAAAAGGTCGTAAGTAATGAATACTGTTGTAAAAGAATAACTGTCCTTATTCTTAAATCCCTTTCCTTTTATACCGTATGGGTCATTTAATATTAACCCATCCGCATTGGTTACATCCAGATTATCAGATAAACTAAATCTCATAGTCATTTCGCAACCTATATTCAGCCTTTTGGCAAATTTATATTTAATTCCTATACCAATTGGAAAGTTTACTGTAAAAACATCTTTTGCTGTTGCAGGTGCAAAAGTTAATCCAACTCCTCCCAATATATAAGGCGTAAACCTTTTATAGCCTTTGTATTCGTGGCCTAATCCATATCCCCGGAAATTGTATTCAAATTGAGTGCCTAAATCATAAATATTTCGACTGAAACTCACCTGTTTACCCCCCGGGTACTTATTCTCAAAATCTTCCGTGTCACCGGATATCTTTCCTATCGTTAAGTTTGCCTTTAATGCCATGTGCGGATTAATGACATATCTTGCCATAGCGCCTCCAGCAAATTGTAAGTTTTTAAAAGGGACAGAATTATTTGCGTCTCCCATATAAAAACTACCTCCAAGCAATCCTCCTGCTTCCATTCTATATTCATTCTCCTGTGCATGAATAAATATAGTTGTAGAGAAGGTTAACAATATAAAAATGAGCGTTTTATTATTAAATTTCATGCCTACATTAACTATAAGTTTGTCTTTCTTATAAAACGCTGTTTTTTTTCAATAATTACATCATGAATCAAATTATTGTAGATTTGATCATAAAATGCTTATTTACAAATTGCAAAAATAGAAAGTTTTTTCTCTCAATTGAACATTCAGGGTAAGTTTTATAAATATTTATAGATAATAAGTGTGTTTTTCTCGACAAATATTCTATTATTAGAGCGCGGGTACATTATTCCCGTTATAATAATGCAATATTGGAACACAAAAATGAAAATCTATAAAATGTCTTTTTCCGTTGATGTGTGGAGCTTTTATTCCATCATTCAGAATTATGGCAGATTTCTCAATAAATGCTTCATCCCATAAGTTTTTATCAATAAAGGATTGTAACAACACACTTCCTCCTTCTACCATGATTGACTGGATATTATTCTTGTGAAGCTCTGCTAATAACTCAGGTAAAAGATCGTCAGTAAATGGCAGTTTCTTATAGCATGTTTGATTAGTGTTAATGTGTTCTTTTTCTGTTACGACCCATGTTTTAATTTTATCATCCAGCAGATGAAAACTTTCGGGAATCTTTAATGTCCTGTCTATTACAACCCTGAGCGGATCTTTTCCGTACCAATTTCGTACGCTAAGCGTAGGGTTGTCTAAAAGAGCTGTTCTTGTTCCTACAATAATAGCATCAACTTCGGCTCGTCTTTTATGTACAAGCATATTGGTCATGGGAGTGGAAAGAGCTACAGGATTGCCTCCGGTTCGTTTTACATCTAAAAAACCGTCGGAAGATTCTGCCCATTTTAATATAATATAGGGTCTTTTCTTAGAATGGAATGTGATAAATCTCTTGTTCAGATTGCTACATTCCTGCTCAAGAACTCCAACTGTAACTTTTATACCGGCATCTTGTAACTTCTTTATTCCTCTTCCGGCTACTTTGGCAAATGGATCTATACATCCTATTACAACTTTAGGAATTTCTTTTTCTATGATTAAATCGGCACAGGGTGGGGTTTTCCCGTAGTGAGAACAAGGTTCCAGACTTACATAGATTGTTGATTGTTTGAGTTTGGATTTATCTTTAACAGAATTTATTGCATTTACTTCAGCATGTGCATCTCCACATATCCGATGATATCCTTCGCCAATAATCTTGCCATCGCACACAATGACAGCCCCTACCATAGGGTTTGGAGAAGCTTCGCATTTTCCTTTTCTGGCCAATTCTACGCAACGGGCCATATAGATTTCTTCTTGTGTAAAATTTCTGTTGTTTTCCATTTATTTTTCTACTTTTGCAAACAAATCAAAATTTATGCATGCAGTTGAGTTACATGTCAAGCAGGCTTTGACCGGTCTATATCCCGAATCGGAAATAAAGGGCTTCACGAAAATTATTTTTACCGAAGTACTTCATTTCAATATGCTTGATTATTATATGGGCAAAGATATTAATTTATCTGTAAATCAGGCAGAACAACTCGATGAGATTCTTGCCCGCCTTCAAAAATTCGAACCTATTCAATATATATTAGGTTGTGCCGAATTTTATGGTATGACTTTTTGTGTTACTCCGGCTGTTCTTATTCCTCGTCCGGAGACTGCAGAACTTGTATCTTTGATTATTATAGAGAATGCCGATTGTTATGCAAAGATTCTGGATATTGGTACCGGTAGTGGTTGTATTGCAATCTCTCTGGCAAAGAATCTTCCTCGAGCAAAAGTCTCATCATGGGATGTTTCAGACGAAGCATTGAAGGTGGCTCGAGAAAATAACGAAATGCTAGGCACTTCTGTTACCTTTAATAAGGTTAATGTCTTGGAATATCAACCCATTGGCGAGAAGTTTGATGTGATAGTGAGCAACCCTCCTTATATAACGAATGCCGAAAAAGCTGATATGGAGCACAATGTGCTCGATTGGGAACCCTCGTTGGCCTTGTTTGTTCCTAATGAAGATCCTTTGTTGTTTTATAGAAAGATTGCAGAACTTGGTCTTGATATGTTAGTGCCCGGTGGAAGAATCTATTTTGAGATAAATCAGGCTTATGGGAAAGAAACGGCCGATTTACTTCTTTCTCTTGGATATTGTGATGCAGAAATTATAAAAGATTTATCCGGCAGAGACAGGATAGTAAAAGCATTAAGATGAGCGAACTGACAGAAAAAGAAGCGTTGAGTAAAGCAACGGCATATTGCACTGCGTCCGAGCATTGCCTTTCTGAAGTTGGAACCAAACTTACTCAGTGGGGGGTGGATGCCGATGCAAAGGAAAGAATACTGAAACGACTTATTGAAGAACGATTTATTAATGAAGAGCGATATTGTCGTTTTTTTGTGAACGATAAATTTAAATTCAACAAGTGGGGCAGAATAAAGATCAGTCAGGCCCTCTATATGAAAAAAATCCCTTCAGGAATGAGTCGTGATTGCCTGAATGAGATTGATGAAAAAGAGTATATGAACACCCTGCGATTATTATTAGCCTCAAAGAAAAAATCAATTCATGCTTCGGACGATTACCAATTAAACATGAAACTCATCCGGTTTGCACTTAGTCGTGGTTTTGAAATGAACATAATACGTAAATGCATGCAACTATCCGATGAGTATGATTCATTGGATTGATGCACTTCTAAGCTTGCTGTTTCCACGTTCTTGCGTGGTGTGCGGCGGTTGCCTGGTGAAAGGAGAAGAAGCTGTTTGCACAATGTGCAACTCAAGAATGCCGCGTACCAATTATCATCTTCAGCCAAACAACGAAATAGAGCAGCGTTTCTGGGGAAAGGCGGAAATAGAAAGAGCTACCTCATACTTTTTTTATAACAAAGGAAGCGATTACAGGCACATTCTTTTTAAACTGAAATACAACGGTTATAAAGAACTTGGCGAAGTAATGGGCCGCTATATGGCTAATGAGCTTGAAACCACAGACTTCCTTAAGGGGGTAGATGTTATTGTGCCGGTTCCACTTCATTCAAAGAGAAAGAGAGCTCGTGGATACAACCAAAGTGAATGGATTGCTTTGGGCATATCTCATGCAACAGGTATTCCAATGGATTTGAATGCATTGGTAAGATCTGTGTCAAACAATACCCAGACTCGGAAAAGTGTGTTTGATCGGTGGGAGAATGTGAAAGATGTTTTTCAGGTTGCTTCTCCTGAAAAGATTCAGGGAAAGCATATTTTGCTTGTAGATGATGTACTTACCACAGGTGCCACCCTTGTATCTTGTGCCGCAAAACTGTTAGAATCGTCTGATGTAAAGATTAGTATTATAACACTTGCGGTTGCCTAAAAATAATTATTCTTGTTACGTTGTTTTTATCTTGTACAAAACAATTAATTCTTTTGTACAGAAGAATGAATTGTTCTGTACAAAAGAATGCAATCTTTTGTACAAGGATGTAAAGTGCTATATAGAAACCTATTCTATGATTCAGGTGATAAAACGAAAGAAGAATATTAATAAATGAAAAAATAATAGTTTTGCTTGTCCCATTTTCAATGAGTTTAAGTAACTTTGCAACGATACATATAGTTAATAAATTTATGAAAACTTTAGAGAGATTATTTGCTGAGAAATTACTCAAGATTAAGGCCATTAAGCTTCAGCCGGCAAACCCCTTTACCTGGGCTTCCGGATGGAAATCTCCTTTCTATTGTGATAATCGTAAGACACTTTCTTATCCTTCACTTCGTAACTTTGTGAAGATTGAAATCTGTCGTCTGATTTTAGAAAGATTTGGCCAGGTTGATGCAATTGCAGGTGTGGCAACAGGTGCTATCCCTCAGGGTGCTTTGGTTGCGGAAGAACTAAACCTTCCGTTTGTTTATGTACGTTCAACACCGAAAGACCACGGTTTGGAGAACCTTATTGAAGGTGAACTTCGTCCAGGTATGAAAGTTGTTGTTGTTGAAGACTTGATTTCGACTGGCGGTAGCAGTTTGAAAGCAGTAGAAGCAATTCGTCGTGACGGTTGTGAAGTTATTGGAATGATTGCTGCATTTACTTATGGATTCAATGTTGCAGTGAAATCATTTAAGGATGCAAATGTAGAACTGGTTACTTTAACCAACTACGAAGCTGTTCTTGAAGTAGCTCTTCGTACCGGATATATCGATGAAGAAGATATTCCTACATTGGAATCCTGGAGAAATGATCCTGCTCACTGGGATGCTGCTAAATAAATACAATAAATATGACTCAATTTGAAAGTGATATAAAGGTTATTCCTTATGCTCAGGGACGTGTGTATAGTAAACTTTCTGATTTAAGTAATCTGGAAGGAGTTAAAGACCGCTTGCCGGCCGATAAAATTCAAGACTTAAGTTTTGATTCAGACAGTTTAAGCTTTAGCATAGCTCCTGTTGGTAAGATAACACTTCGTATCTGTGAACGTGAGCCTGAGAAATGTATTAAGTTTGAAACAACAAATTCGCCTCTTCCTTTCAACCTCTGGATACAGATTGTACCTGTGTCAGACGAAGAGTGCAAGATAAAACTTACAATCAAGGCCGAGATCAATCCTTTTATTAAAGGTATGATTCAAAAGCCGCTCAAGGATGGATTAGAAAAAATGGCAGAAATGCTATCTAAAATTCCTTATTAAAATTAAAACAAAAATTATGGCGCAGAAACTTTGGGAGAAGAGTGTACAGGTAAACAAGGATATTGAGAAATTTACAGTCGGTCGTGACCGGGAGATGGATATCTTTCTGGCTAAACATGACGTTATTGGCTCAATGGCACACATTACTATGCTTCAAACCATTGATCTGCTCACATCTGAGGAGCTTCATCTTCTTCTTGAGGAATTGAAGAACATCTATGCTACTGCCGAAAATGGAACATTTGTTATCGAAGAAGGCGTAGAAGATGTTCATTCCCAAGTGGAATTGATGCTGACTCGAAAATTAGGTGATGTAGGAAAAAAAATTCATAGTGGCCGTTCAAGAAACGATCAGGTTCTTTTGGATTTAAAGTTGTTTACCCGAACTCAGCTGCAAGAAATTGCAGAAATGGTTGAGCAGCTGTTTAATGTTTTAATAGCACAGAGCGAAAAATATAAAAAAGTTCTGATGCCGGGTTATACGCATCTTCAAATAGCCATGCCTTCTTCTTTTGGATTATGGTTTGGTGCTTATGCAGAAAGCCTGGTAGACGATATGATGTTTTTGCAGGCAGCTTTTAAAATGTGTAATCGCAATCCATTGGGGTCGGCTGCCGGTTATGGATCTTCTTTTCCTTTGAACCGAACACTTACAACAAATCTTTTGGGCTTCGACTCCATGAACTACAATGTGGTTTATGCACAGATGGGGCGTGGAAAGATGGAAAGAAATGTAGCTTTTGCCCTGGCCAGTATTGCGGGCACAATCTCAAAGCTGGCTTTTGATGCTTGTATGTTTAATAGTCAGAACTTCAACTTTGTGAAGTTGCCCGATGAATGTACAACAGGCTCAAGCATTATGCCACACAAAAAGAATCCGGATGTATTTGAACTTACTCGTGCCAAATGCAACAAGATTCAATCTCTACCACAACAAATCATGATGATTGCCAATAATCTGCCTTCGGGATATTTCAGAGACCTGCAGATTATAAAAGAAGTCTTTATCCCTGCTTTTCAGGAACTGAAAGATTGTCTTCACATGACAACTTATATCATGAACGAAATTAAAGTCAACGAGCATATTCTTGATGATGATAAATACCTTCTTATCTTCAGTGTTGAAGAGGTAAACCGTCTTGCTGCGGAAGGAATGCCTTTCCGTGACGCTTATAAAAAGGTGGGACTAGATATCGAAGCTGGTAAATTTACTCACGAAAAGACAGTTGACCATACACACGAAGGAAGTATCGGTAATCTGTGCAACGATAAAATATATTTGTTAATGCAGAATATTGTCGACGGATTCAACTTCGATAAAATGATTCAGGCAGAAAAAAGCCTTTTAGGAAGATAATTCTTAATCTTAATACATAATATTATGGAATACGAACCTGCAAAGGACCGGTATTTCGGCAAGATGCAATATAAATATTGCGGAAACAGCGGTCTGTTACTTCCCCGTATTTCTTTGGGACTGTGGCATAATTTCGGTGATGTAGACGATTTTGGCGTTGCTACCGATATGGTTAAACATGCTTTCGATAATGGTGTTACTCATTTCGATTTAGCAAATAATTATGGTCCTAGCCCAGGTTCTGCAGAAATAAACTTCGGGAAAATATTAAAAAATAACTTTCAGGGATATCGTGACGAGATGATTATCTCTTCCAAAGCCGGACACGAAATGTGGGCTGGCCCTTATGGTGATGGCAGTTCCCGAAAGAATTTAATGGCAAGCATTGACCAAAGCCTTCGCCGAACCGGACTCGAATACTTTGATATCTTTTATTCTCATCGTTACGATGGGGTTACCCCAGTTGAAGAAACTATCCAGGCACTTATCGATATTGTAAAAAGAGGTAAAGCTCTTTATGCAGGTATTTCCAAGTATCCACCCGAAAAAGCCAAAATTGCATATCAGATGCTAAAGGATAATGGCGTGCCATGTCTTATAAATCAATCCCGATATAGCATGTTCGACCGTGAAGTGGAGGATGGAACATTGGCTTTGGCCGACGAATTTGGTGCAGGCTTTATTGCATTCTCGCCATTGGCACAAGGAATACTGACTAACAAATATCTGCATGGCATCCCAGAAGATTCCCGTGCTGCAAAATCTACAGGATTCCTTAAAAAGGATCAGGTAACAGAAGATAAGATTGCAATAGCCCGTCAATTGAATGAAATAGCTGAGAAGCGAGGACAGACTCTTGCCCAAATGGCTTTGGCATGGGTTCTTAAAGACGAACGTGTTACATCTGTAATAGTTGGTGCAAGTTCTGTAAAGCAATTAAGCGACAATTTAAAAACCGTAGACAAATTAGAGTTTACAGATGATGAAGTTAATCAAATATCGTCTCTGATCTCTCCTATAAAACCATAGAAGCTGATAATAATGAAAAAGCTGATCCTTTTTATTTCATTGTTATTCTGCACAGTTTCATGTGGAGATAGCTTTGAATCCAGCATCCCGGATGTTGGAAGGTTCGGCTTTGAAGTTAATCTGTTGCAAGCTCAGTTTCAGTCCATACAGTCGCAAGGTAATTTTGTGTTGGTGCTCAAGAATGAACACAATGTAAAACTAGGATTCGGAGGATTGATTATAGGCTATTCATATTATAGTGGCTATTGTGCTTTTGATGCAGCTTGTCCGGTTGAGGCAAGCCGTGATGTAATTGTAGAACTTACTAACGATGGCTTGGGAAAAGCTGTATGTCCTAAATGTGGTACAATATACGATTTAAATAATTATGGTGCCCCCAATGGTGTGGGCACTGAATATTTGAAGGATTATAGGGTAATAGTTCAAAGCCAGGATAAGCTTTACGTAAGTAATTAAAGAAATGCGCAAAAAAGTTAAGGAAAAATTTGGCAGATATAGGAAATAGTCATATCTTTGCACCCGTTAAAACGCGAAAGTAGCTCAGTTGGTAGAGCATAACCTTGCCAAGGTTAGGGTCGCGGGTTCGAGTCCCGTCTTTCGCTCTCTCTATCAAGGATGCCCGGATGGTGGAATGGTAGACACGAAGGACTTAAAATCCTTTGGCTATTGCAGCTGTGCGGGTTCAAGTCCCGCTTCGGGTACAAAGGTGCATCCTTAAAAGCTCCGTAAATCATCGATTTACGGAGCTTTTTTAATTTTATATCCTCCCATACTAAATCCTTCTTTTCTCTTATTTCAAAAGGAAATGCTGGCTGAGTTAAACTGAGAGTTAAACCAAAAGACTCATGAGTGTTACAGTAAATGTGGGATCAGTCCATAAATTTGTGGGAATGTTAAAAAGCTATTCGGAAAAGTAATGAGATTGTTTTTAAAACAAAAGTCTTATTTTTTAATAACTTCTTTTCCAAAAGGAGTAAATGCTAGTTTGGCCAATTTGAAATGTTGTAATCCAAAAGGTATTCCAATAATGGTAATGCAGAGTATAATGCCAAATCCAAGATGAGAGAGGCTTATCCAAATACCTCCAAGAACTAGCCAGATTATATTCATGACTAAGCTTATGCAACCTCCGGGACTAGGGACATTTATTACAACTTTACCAAATGGGCAGAGCGCTAATAGAGAGAGTTTGAGTGTTTGAATACCAAATGGTATTCCGATGATTGTGATCATCAGTAGTAAACTTGAAATAGCATATTCTATAGCAGTGAAAAATCCACCACAAAGTAACCACAGAAGATTCATTATTAGATTCATATTCAAAGTATTTACTGTGTGTAAATATACAAAAGTATAAAATATCTATGTGCAAAAATGGAAGTAATTATTGGATGTCTTTATTTTGTAAATAGACATCTTTATAATCTTTGCAACGGTGGTAAAATTTACAGCCGTAAAAATAGTAGTTATGAAATTTTATAATAGCGGCAAAAAATATCGGGACCATCCATATAATTGTGTAAATGATAATTCAGGTTGGGGTTAATGTCCACGATGTTTATCTTTTCTTTTGATTTGTTTTATTTCAAATTTCTTTTCTTCTAATGCAATACGTATTTCCTTTAACTGACGTTTGCTATTGGCTTTCTTTTCTTCTTGCTGTTTCTTTAATTCAACTTGTGCCTTAGTAAAAGCATATTTGAAATTTATATTCTCTGTTTCGCGTTTAACTTTCTTCTGCAATTTCTTATAACTGAGTATTTTATTTTCAGTATTTGCAGACTCTTCTAGATTCTTTGTATAACGTAGTCGGTTGTAGTCAAGTCTTTCAAAGAACAACTTAGTATCTGAACCCGTTGGCTCTGAATTTCCTATAACTTCCCGGGCAACGGAATACTGTCCACTATCGTGCATCTCGAATAATGCGATCCACAAAGGTGGACAGAATGTGATTGTTACAGAATGTGTGAACATGGTTTACTCTATTGGCACATAAATCTCGGTCATCAAGTCTTCAGGTTTGGTGCATTCAGGGTCGTTAAGGTAGACTTCAAAACCTGGACGCGAAGCCAATAGATTCTTGAATTCAAAAATAGACTTGCCATAAATCGTATCATATACACTTCCAAGGTTGCTGTATGGGCCTTTGTATAGAAAAGCAACATATTTGCCACCTTCTATCTGTTTAACCCCGATTTCACCTTTTGGTTCAACCTTTGCTTTGATAGACAAACAAACATCAGCGCGCTGCTTATCCCCCTCAGTTACTTTAGGATCATCATGATAAATACAGATGTGATTGATCCCTGTCTCATCGCACATCTTTCTTAATATATGCGACTTTGGCGTATTGCTGCACAGACGAGACATCTGTTCAGTGAACAGTCCTGATTTGTGAACATACTCCCAAAGTTTTCCCCATGCCGCACCGTAATCGTTATTGTTATAATCTCCCTGAAGGTGAATGTAAATAACCTGCATCGACTTGAGGTCAACAATCCTTTGCTCTAATTTAAAATCAGGATTAACTTGAATTGGTTTCATAATTGAATAAGTTTTGTTGTTACGATATTCGTTTGGCGAAATACCATAGAATGTCTTAAAAGCTTTCGATAGAGAACTTGGCACATCATATCCCACTTTATAAGCTACTTCCTGGATGGGCATATCTGAGTAACGCAATAGTCGGGCTGCAGTCTCGACCCGCATTCTTGTGATAAATGCGCCAACAGGTTCACCGAGTACGGCTCGCATAATGCGGTGGAAATGATAAGGCGAGAAATTAGAGATACTGGCCAGTATCTCTACCGACATTTCTTCGCTCAGGTGGTTGTTAATGTATTCTATCACGATGTTTATCCGCTTGGAATATTCCTCTCTTGTTGATAACTTTTGTTGCATGACTCAATGGTTGTATATGCTTTAACGAACGGAACCAACTTTTAGTCCCTTTATCGTATGCAAATGTATGGCAAACTTATACGGACGGCTTTCCCTATCTTGCTAAAAAGATAGATACAAAAATATTTGCTTTGCACTATGCCCAAAAAGACGAGTCAAAGAATAATTGGAGTTTAATAATATATCAAAGCTTATATCCCAGTGTAGCCATAATTTTTAGAAATTTTGGTTCTGATAATATTTCGTGTGTTATGAATTTACCATCATTAAATAACGAATATGTGGTAAAAGGGGTAGGTGAGGATTGGGCCTGCTCTGCCGACTCTATTAATATTGAGCGGAAAGGAATGTTCATTTCGTTAGCAACGATTTCAATTAACGGAACAAACTTTGACGTGAATGGGCATTGATGGGTATAATAAATGCTGACTCCTTTATCATTTTCTGATGTTTGTCGTAATTTTACTTGTGGCATGAATTGTGGTTTGGTGGCATTCTTTTCCGAAGCATCAAACGGTAGATACATTAGCTCGAAATAAGGTTCGGCTTCATCGGCAAGCAAGAATTTCTTATGCTTCAAAAATTTAGGGTCGGTGAGAAATGTTGTATTCTTTTTAGACGAGAGAATAACCAATCCTTTCTTTCCCTTTGCCTTGCTGTCGCGGATACACTCGTCGAGCAACAGATTTCCATTTCCATGTCCCTTAAATTGTCCCGATACCCATAGGCAATTGATGTACATATAGCCTTCGGCGCTGATTGGTGCCCATGCTTTCTCGGCTGGAATGTATTCGATAAAGCATTTGCCGCGTATGTCACCTTTCTTAAACACAAGTCCGTCATCAAGCCGTGCCTCCATCCACGCCTTCTTTGTAGATACCATTGTACTCTTGTTGTTGGCTATGGCACAACAGATGTGTTCCTGTGCCAGATTCTCTTTTGTGATTGTAATTATCTCCATAATGATTTTATTTATTTCTAACAGATTAAATACTTGGTATTTAGCTGAGTTGTCGATACAGTTAATTTGTTGAATCACAATGTAGATTCCGAGAAATCTAATTCATATACAATTGAACCACTTTCATTCTTGCTAAAATATCCTACACAAATAAGTTCTGGAAAGTCGAGTGTCCAGAAAGAAACTGAAATCTTCGATTGATTCGAAATCTCAATAGTCGCTGATAGTTTTTCTGCCTCTTCTTTACATAGTATTTGCAGCTTCTCAAAGCTGTATTTTGTATTATCACATTTAATATAAATTTTAGAGGGAATTTCCGTCTTCATATTTTTATTCTTTATTTGTTATTATAAATCTTCTCCGTTTGCTCTTTTGTATTCATTGTCATAGAACATTATGATATAATATTTCCCATAATCCTCATTAATCATAAACCAAACAGACTTCTTTGAATATTTTTCCAACATATATGAAAAGACAGTTGTTGTCATATCTTTTAATAATTCTTCTGTAGGATTAGATACTTGTTCTTCTGTGTATTTAGACAAGAGGATAGGCAGTATTTCTTTAGAGGCAAAGATAGAATCTACGGTTGCTGGCAGTTGATAATAAACTGCTTCATATCGCTTTTTATTAACTGATAATTCATAAGATATATTTTCATCTTCTGGTAATGTGTAGTCTGGCGATGATAGAAGAGATGCTGGAATATACTTTTTATTATTCTGAAACTGCTGGCATAAATTATTGAATCTTATTTTAATATTGCTCTCGTCCATTGTATTGGCATCACAAACCATAATTCGACATACCTTATTGTTGTTTGTCACAATATGTATATTGACTTTTGCTCCATTGAATATGCCATCTAATACATCTTTATCATATGGATTACTTTTAAATCCTTTTGCTTTCAATTTCTGTATCATTACAGATTTGTTTCCATCGACAGAAATACCAAGAAATTGGGTTACATCTTTTTGTGCATGTAAGGCTACTGAGAATATGAACAGTATTACAATTGATAATATCTTTTTCATGACTATAAGATTGTTTATTTTTTATCATGGCTATTTTTACGGAGGTAAATTTTACCGCCATAAAAATAGCCATGAAGTTTTTATAATGGCACCAAAGGAATACTAGTATTTCTTCTTTAATCGATCATAGAGAAACTAGATACTGCCGATTAGCCATATATCGGTGAATAACTGAGATTTACTTCTTTTAATGATTGCTGTGTTATTGTTTTTCTAGATCTTTTGTTAGTTCTATTATGTAATTAGGTGTACATGCTCTTATATACGAAGGGTGATAAGATACGATAACTTTCTTTGAAGTTTTTTTAAGTTCACGATAAACTGAATATCCCTCAAATTCTTTTCCTTGAAACCAAATAATATCCGGATTCAATATTTCGACCTCTTTAAGAAAAAGTTCTTCTATTTTTTCTTGTTCATTACTAAAGAATTGTCTGTCGCTAGCTCCTGTTCGATAGGTGCGACCTACAGTTACAAATTTATAAAAGTTAGTTTGAGCCACATTGTCAAGAATATAAGAAGGAAAACTATCTCGCATTTTGTTTACAATAGCTCTGTTTTGCAAATTACGATTTTCTAAAACTTCATTCCATAATTCTGTATATTTTTCACGTTGAAGAAATAATGCAGTTATCATCATGCCTGAAACATGAGCATTTGGGCAATTTGTGATTTTATGTACAAAGCAATCTCTACGATACTTTAAAGGAATAATGTATTTTTCTTCCTCCATTCCAATATCAAGTCCTACAAACAATATTTTTTTATCTGCTTCTGCATAATGTTCTCCGATATGCGGCATGGTTGCAAATCGAAGTTTTTTTCCTTCTGGTGCATTATGCCAGATTCCTTCTTTAGGATCAATTTCATTCTTTTCATAAAAGTCATTGTACAAAGACGTAATTTCATTTTTGATTTGTTCTAAGGCATCCATTGTTAAATGTTTTAAGATTTGTAATTAAGATCATGCTATATTTATTCACTTCATTGATACTGTGAATAATGTATAATGCTTGACATTTATATGTCACAAATATAAAAACTTAATTCATTATTTGTGTATTCAAATCTGTTTTATTTAGATAGGTATGTAATATATTTGGATTGAATTTTTAAATAATTCTTTTCTACTTATCCGGAGACCTGTTTTAATAAGCATATCTTTTAATTTTGTATGTAAAGCTTCGGCAAGAAAAGTCTCAGCTCCGTTAGTAGCTCCGATAGTAGCTCCGATACTTACTTTAATTTCTGGAGCATTAAAAACTGGATGAACAGGTATTGTAACTAGAGTATAGGTGTTATCTTCTTATAGTAAAGGCTATTACTGACAGGGACACATTCTTTATATCTCCAACAAACCCTTTCAGCTGGTTTCTTTCCATCCTTAAACTGTTGATTTTATCATGGATATTGTACTTTGCCCTTTTTTGATTCCTAAGATGCACTAAGGCATAATTAACTTGGACGAGGAAAGAATTGAGGAACCTTTTTTAATTTTGGATAGTGATTTCAACTTAACATGTATCAACCAAAAATAACGTAACGCAAAAAAATATTGGATTAGGATACTCTTAATCTTCATAGTTCTGAATAAGATGATAAAGTTCCGTTTCACTATTCATCATTTGAGAATTGAAATCTTTTTGTGAGTCTATTTTCTGAGGGATAAGTAAATTGAATAGACTTATTTGAACCTTATTATCAATGCCATATCCCAATAATGGATATTTCTTTGTAGTTTTTGGCTTGTCCGTTGGTTGAATAAAACCACCTAAATGTCCTTTTAACCGATATAGATAAGTAACCATTTGGTTTATATCATTTCGGGTATCAATATCTCTTTTATATTTGGCATCCAAGATGATTCCGTTTTCTTTTATATCGTAGAAATCAGGATAACGTGGGAACTTCTTTTCTTTTCCTAAATAAACAGTTCCTTTACTTTTCAAGTTTTGCGGATGTTCAAATCCTTTTGGAACTAATAAAGTAGCCAAATACTCTTCCCAAAGCCATGCCCCATCAAACAGGATGCCGTAAACTTCGTCTTTTTTGGTTCCATATTTCAGTCCTTCATGGTGAAGTATTTGCAAACACAGTTTCTGCAAAACTCTATAATGTGTGAAATATGGATGTTGTACTGGGCGGATATTCTTTTTAATAACGGTTTGACGTGATTGAACATTGTAGGTGGGTGTAGCATAAATGATTCTTGAAACAGAAGCTTGTGTTTCCGCATCGTTAAGAAGAATCATACGCCCCACATTGTGGTGTCGGATATATTCGATGGTATGCCGAACTAACTGAGTTACAGGATTGTCATAGCTGAATTCTCTTGTTCTATATGCAACATGACCGTTAAATGGTATATTCCGTCTAATATGTTGGTTTATATCTATTACACCTTTTACGTTAGCATCGTTATATTCTTGGTATTTATATGATTTGTAGAGTCCTTGCGAGAGAGCTTCATTTAAATACTTAGGAAACAAATAAAGTAAAAAGTCGAAAACTTGTTCGTCTGATGTGTTATGTTTTAGATTAAATAAATTAATAGACAATACCTTTTGAAGCATGTAGTGCAAAAAATAATCTTCCTTTGTATGTTCCGCAAAACGTGATTGGATAGAAAGTCTCACATCACCAATACCTATAAAACCCATCAGATTTCCGGTTGACACTGACATGGAAATACATTTATCCTCCTTCCATTTGTCCTGCAGAGATAATACACATTGTTTGCCCGCTTCATCTTCGCATTCCTTTAATGAATTTGGGAAGATAAGTAAATTAAAGCCTTTCTCGTCTTTCAGTTCAGAAACGGGACGATTGGCAATATTACTCAGGCTGTAGTACTTTTCAGGTTCGTCTATTGAAATGTCCGATGTGTTATCCTTGAATTTGAGTGATTCCATCATAAGCTTTCTTTAAATTATTCAACTCTTCATCTGCATTCGGTATACCTCTTAGGTATTCAAAAAGTAAACCTCTCAGGTGATTGCTCCATAATTTAGCGTTTGCTTCATCTTTATTGGATTTGTTTTCATTCAAATAGAGTGCTAATTTGGCAAAATAAGCTCCTCCAATGTGATAAGACGAATTGAGCTCCTCGATTCTTTCAATAGCAGTGTTCAAGTTTTTCATTTTTGCTACTACTTCATCTTTCAACTCACCTAATTCGTCTAACATACCCGTATTCTCTTCCGCTTTCACTTCCAACCATGCAAAACGGCGACGCATTGCAAAATCCATGCTTTCCACACTTCGGTCTATATCGTTCATTGTTCCGATAATAAAGACATTTTCGGGAATGTAGAAACCTTTATAGAAAACATCCTCCTTGTTTGTAATCAGATTTTGATATTGAGTTTGCACTAACCCTCTTTCTCCACGATACCCTGGGTCTATAGAAAAGAATAACTCTCCGAATATTTTAGAGATTTCTCCACGGTTGATTTCGTCGATGAGGAAGATGAAAGGAGCTTTATCTTCAGGATATTTTTTATTTGCACGGTCAAGCATCTTTTGAAGCAAACCATAATAGTATGTATAATCTATTGTTTTAGTAATTCCATTAGTTAATTTTGTGATCAATGCCCAATAATCTTCTTTTGAAAAATCAGATAAATTAAATATGTTATTCAATACATAATAATCAAATAGAAGCTTTAGATTTTCTTTACTTTCAGTTCGTTTATCTCCTCCAAATACAATTTTGTCATTTTCTATGGCTACATCAAATTTACCATACTGAGGATTTTTAAGCTGTTTTATTTTTCCTTTATCTATATCGTTATAAATAGACTGATAAATAGTATCAAAAACATTCTTATTTTCTAATAGCATCTCATTCGTTAAAGTTCTTCTACAAAACTCCTTGAATACCCCATCTTTACGCTCGAAGCCTATATTTCCGTTTTCTCCTTTAGGACGTAATCCCTCTACAAAATCTGTATAATCATAAGAAGGATGGAATTGAACAAATTTACAATGTTCATCAAATGTTTCTTTCTCTTCTACAGAAATTTCATCGGAATAAGGCTTGCCTAATATCATTTTAGCTGCTATTTGTCTTGCTAAATAGGTTTTACCTGTGCCTGGTGCACCTGTTAAAATCAGATTATGATTATTTTCTAATAGTTCAATATATTCATTCATAATTTTACTCTTTAATAATTCGATACATTTTTGAATATTAAATTCTTTTGCAAAATGCAAAAAATCATCTTCATGTGTTTGGCAATAGTTATCAATTCTTTGGCTAATTTCCTTAAAAGACAAAGAACAAACTGTATCTATATCGATTTGTTCCCTCGTTTTATTTTTAATGTTTTCTGCTCTTTCATTTTGGATATTTCCTTTAGAAATATAACTATCTATATGAATATTAAAACCTTCCGAATTGGTTCCTATGACAAAAAATACGCGATCGCAACAATCTTCATATAAATCTATTGGATATACTCTAGCCCAATGATATACTTCATATTTTTGTCCCAAGTTTAACGGATTCCGTCTAATGTCTACATGGTATTTGCCTGTATTGAGCAATAAATCAGCAACTTTACCAAGTTTGTCATAGACTTCTCTTAGCGGTTGTTGGGCTTGCGGTGCTTCTTGTTGAGATTTTCCGCCAAAATTTTTGAATAAATCAAAATCCTCTTTCTTAAATAAATCCATATTTTATTTCCCAGTTAACAATTTAATAGCTATTTCTGACTATGAATCTTGTGTAAAAAAGGAGTGCTTGCTATTTTTTTATGAAACTCGCGTTTATCTTTTCTTCATTGGGCCAATTTTGCATATTTCTCTTGAATACAAACCTTAGTGCATGGCCTGTCAAAATCATAAAACACACTATCTATCCGATGAAGTTTTCTGGCCAATGAAAGTAGAACACTACAATTGTTCATAATCAGATAGTAAATTATCATATAGTGAATCTATACCCACAATAACCCATAATCCAACCATATCACTGCTAATCAATTTAACTCTTTCTCTTCCTCCTTTTAATTGTATATCTGGGTTGATAATAATCTTTGCACTAACTACATCATTGCATTTTTTTGAGTGTAGAAAAATCTATAATAACGTTTGTGTCTGACATACCTTTACTCATTTAGACTCAAAGCAAAAGTAAGTAAAAAATATGAAAGAATGAATATTTATGTTGTTGAAAATTTAATCAACAGACAAAGTCTGTTGGCTTTTCTTGTAATAAATTTCTTTAGCGGTTGAAATATTTTGAGTGACTAGAAAATTGGAACGATGACTTTGTGCGGAACAGAATTAAATTATTAAATCTAAATTGGGTTATTTTTGTTAAACAAATATTGTTTTTCATCACTTTATCTGCTACCTGCTACCAAATAGATGTTAAGGTGCTTATTCATAATGTAATAACTTGGTAGCAGATAAACAATATATACAAATCATCTCCCACTAAAATCAGTTATCTGCTACCAACCAGTTTTTTGATTGCGTTATAAATCTGGAAACAACAACTTGTTTGGCTTACTTATGTATGGTATCTTATTTAATAAGCTAACCATTTCTTGCATTTTATCTAAGTAAGCCTGCAGCCGTAAACCCATAAGTCTCCACTCAAGAACCCATGGGTCTTTATTCGAGAACCCATGAGCCCTCGGCCGCGGGCTTACTTAAGTTTTTTTACAAATTTGCTTAACTTATCAGAGAAAAGTCGTTAATGTGCTGATTATCACAATTAATATTCGGTTTGACCTTACTATTTAATGCTGAGCATTCCTAACCTATGGATAGATGACAATGCTTTACTATGGTATTGTGGAAGGCTAAATTTAGTGATAGATACCCCTGTTTTGTAGCAGATAAACGTGATTTAGTAGCAGATGATTAGTTGAATATTTTTATCTGCCACTAGCTGAAAGCCCTTTTGCAAGGGGATTTCGTTCATTTTAGTGGAGGATGTAGCAGATGATTTTGATTTTTAACTGATACCTTTACGGAAAAATAGAATCCCGGTAATAATCAGAGCTGTTGAGAGTCCGGTATAAAATACGGAGATAAAAGAGTTTGGCAGAAGTTGGAACTTGCGGACTGTTACTCCGAGGGTGATCATAAAAATCATGATTATCCATCCTTTGAGATCGAAGAATGAAAGCAGATGGTTATTATTGGATTTCTTGCAAATTCGGTCTGTATGTTTTATATATAGTCTTCTGAATATCAGGTTGAAGAAGATCAGGAAAACAATGGTTGCCTCTCCTGCTTTAAATAGCCAGTATTGGGAGTCTGCGAGCCAAGTGAGGATGCCAATCCTTAAGATGTTTGCTCCGGCCACTATCCATACTATTCCAGCTAAGAGAAGTAATTGTCTGTTGTTTACTTTAAACGTCATTTAAATAATGTATATACTTTATTCTTTCTTTGCAAAGAAAGTGCATTTGCTCCGCTTATGAATGAAAAAACGGTTAAATATTCCTTTTTTTATATTATCAGAAGGGTTGAATTTGTCGGCTTTTTACCGAACAAATGCAAAATAGGAGCGTTACATAAATACAAGGGTATTTATATTTAAACTCAATTTATCATGGAGAAAAAATCGAAGATGAGCAATCTCGGGAAATTCATTACCAGGATATTGCCGAACTTTGGGGGAGAAAAAATGCCGAGATCAGTCCTTCCCGAACCAGGAAAAACAACAAAGCTGGTGATTCCTGAATTTGGTAAATCAAGCATGCATCAAAGCTTTGAGAAAGCAGTCAGACATGCATTCTTTAAGCCGGGAAAAACCAACATGCAGGCATGTGCTGGGCGAAGAGCCAGGAAGGCTTAGTTATATTTTGTTAGCGAGACAAACACTCTCGCTAATTTTTTTATCTATCACAAAATGGCAGTGTCTATAAAGCAACTAAAAATCGATTAAATTAGTGCTTTTGATACATTTGTCTACCCATATGCTCCTTATTTGAACTATTAATTGGTTGAAAGTAGTTATATTTGTAATGTATAATTTGTTATGATATCATTATAAATATATTTAATACTTTTAAAGACATGAGGAAATCGCTTCTTTTAGGCACTTTGCTTGCCGCAAGCTTATCTCTTTCTGCGCAGAAGAAAGCTACAATTGAAATTAATCCTGAACAGGGAACGCAAAAAATCAGTAAGCATATTTATGGCCATTTTGCCGAGCACCTTGGTAGCTGTATCTATGGCGGACTATGGGTTGGGGAAAACTCTGATATTCCAAATACGAAAGGTTACCGTACCGATGTGTTGGAAGCTTTAAAGAACTTGCATATTCCAAATCTTCGTTGGCCGGGTGGATGTTTTGCCGACGAATATCACTGGACGGATGGTATTGGCCCAAAAGAGAATCGCCCAAAGATGGTTAATAATAACTGGGGTGGTACAATAGAAGATAATAGCTTTGGCACACACGAGTTCCTTAATCTTTGCGAACTACTGGGTTGCGAACCTTATATTAGTGGAAATGTAGGTAGTGGCACTGTGGAAGAACTTGCGAAATGGGTGGAATACATGACTTCTGATGGTGATAGCCCAATGGCTAACCTTCGCCGTAAGAATGGTCGTGACAAAGCCTGGAAAGTTAAGTTCCTGGGAGTAGGAAATGAAAGCTGGGGTTGCGGTGGAAGCATGGAACCTGCTTATTATGCTGATTTGTACCGTCGTTATTCTACTTATTGCAGAAATTATGATGATAATAAGTTGTTCAAGATTGCCAGTGGTGCCAGTGATTATGATTACGACTGGACAGAGACTCTGATGAAGAAAATTGGTAATAAGATGGATGGTGTATCTCTTCATTATTATACTGTGAAAGGATGGGATGGAAGTAAAGGTTCTGCAACTAAGTTCTCTGATGATGATTACTACTGGACTCTAGGCAAATGTCTGGAAATTGAGGATGTTGTGAAGAAGCACATCGCTATCATGGATAAATATGATGCAAAGAAGAAAATTGGATTGATGGTTGATGAATGGGGTACATGGTGGGATGTAGAACCGGGCACTAATCCTGGACACCTTTTCCAACAGAATACTTTGCGTGATGCTTTTGTTGCTGCTCTTACCTTGAATGTATTCAATAAATATGGTGATCGTATTCAAATGGCAAATATCGCTCAGGTTGTTAATGTGCTTCAGTCAATGATTCTCACCAAAGGAAAGCAAATGGTGCTTACTCCAACTTACTATGTATTTGATATGTATAAAGTGCATCAGGATGCTACTTATCTTCCGCTTACTCTTTCTTGTGATACAATGAAACTTGAAAAGAATCGTGCGGTTCCTATGTTGAGCGCTTCTGCATCTAAAGATGCTAAGGGAGCAATACATATAACAATTGCAAATCCGGATATTGACAATGCTGAAGAAGTAGAAATTAATATTCCTTCATTAAAAGCTGCGAAGGTTAGTGGTCGTATCCTTACTTCTAAAGGGGTGGATGATTATAATGAATTTGGTGCTCCAGAGAAAGTTCAGCCAAAAGAATTTAAGGATGCAAAAATTACCAAACAGGGCTTAAAGGTGAAGATGCCTGCTAAGTCGATTGTTGTATTGGAGATAATATAATTAAGGTGATGGGTATTAAACGAATTCTATATTCAACATTATTATTTGCCGCTGCAATATTGGCAACGGCTCAAACAGCTTCCTCTTCTGAGGGGGCTGTTCTTTTAGCAACTGCAAAAGCAACTCACTTGAATCAGTCGAAAGTAACTGAACAGGGTAAGTTAAAGGTTAAAAGAGTTGTAGATATAGCAAAAGTTCCGGCTGATTTTCCGGTAAACTTTACTCTTTATACTAAGGGCAATTATCAGTATGTGGCTTACTATGATACTACTCATCAGATGGTTGTAGCTTCTCGTAAGCTGAATCAGAAAAAGTGGAGTTATAAGTCCTTAGATACAAAAGTGCCTTGGGATAGTCATAATTACATCTCATTACTTGTGGATGAGGCTGGGTATATTCATGTAGTAGGAAATATGCACTCTTCTCCTCTTGTTTATTTTAAAAGCGCTAAACCTTGGGATATTAGTTCTATGCAGGCTCTTCATAAGATGACAGGAAAGGAAGAGGATGTTACTACTTATCCGGAGTTTATGTATGGCCCCAAAGGTGAAACTCTTTTTCATTACCGATATGGTCGTAGTGGCAATGGATATGAAGTGTTTAATGAGTTGAATGTATCTTCTCAAACCTGGAGCAGACTTATTGATAAACCTTTGATTGATGGTGAAGGAGAGCGGAATGCTTATATGCAGGGACCAATTCTTGGTCCGGATGGATATTTTCACTTATTATGGGTGTGGCGTGAAACTCCAGATTGTTCTAGTAATCACACTCTATCTTATGCACGTAGCAAGGATTTGCTTCATTGGGAAAGTGTGAATGGTGAAAAGGCAGGATTCCCTATTACTTTGAAAGATTCTTGTCTGGTGGTTGATAATACTCCAGAGAAAGGGGGACTTATCAATATAGGTATTAAGCTGGGATTTGATTCGTCTAACCGAGTTATAGTAGGCTATCATAAATATGATGGAAAAGGGAATACGCAACTTTATTTTTCTCGTTATGAAAATGGCAAATGGAATGCTGTAAAACAAACGAATTGGGATTATAGATGGGATTTTAAAGGTGGTGGTACCATTGTGAACGAACTGTTGATTGATGCTCCTATCATAATGAGTGGAAAAATATCTATGGGATATCATCGGTTGAATTTGAAGGATGCACAGATTGTAGCAAGCGAAAGCACATTAGCACCCATAGGTGAAGAGTCTATCCCTTCTGTTTATCCAAAAGAAATGGAAACACTGGATTCTACATTTCCAGGTATGTTGGTTTATAAGATAAAAGATTCAGGAGCTAGTAAAAAGAACATTCAGTATATACTTCGTTGGGAGACTTTGTCGCCTAATCGCGACCAAAAACGAACAGGTAAACTTCCTCAACCATCGGTTCTTCGACTCTATGAATTGACTAAGTAAACGAAGGTATTATCCTCAAAACTAAAATTAAGTTTCCGGGAATTGAATCTTTGAAATCGGATTTAGAAGAGACTCGGAAAAGCATAAAAAAGGGTTGTTCAAAATGAACAACCCTTTCATTATATAAGGAAGTATTTTAATTACTTATCTTCTTTCTTTGCTGGACGTGGAGTTAAAGCCTTCTTTGAAAGTTTGAACTTACCAGTCTTAGAATCAACGTCGATTAACTTAACCTCGATTTCATCACCTTCTTTGATTCCAGCTTCTTCAACTGTTTCAAGACGTTTCCAGTCTATTTCAGAAATGTGAAGTAATCCGTCTTTTCCTGGAAGGAATTCTACGAATGCACCATAAGGCATAATTGAGCGAACTTTACCTTTGTAAACCTCACCAACTTCAGGTACTGAAACAATGCCCTTGATTAAGCGCATTGCATTATCAATAGCAGCTTTGTTTGTTCCTGAAACTTCAATTTTACCAACACCTTCAACTTCTTCAATTGTGATAGTTGCACCAGTTTCTTCCTGCATTCCTTGAATGATTTTTCCACCAGGGCCGATAATTGCACCAATGAATTCTTTAGGAATAGTTAATGTTTCGATGCGTGGAGCATGGTCTTTCAAGTCAGCACGAGGCTCTTGAATTGTTTCCATTATCTTTCCAAGGATGTGCATACGGCCTTCTTTAGCTTGACTCAAGGCTTGTTCCAGAATGTCGAAAGAAAGTCCGTCTACCTTGATATCCATCTGAGTAGCGGTAATACCGTCTTCTGTTCCTGTAACCTTGAAGTCCATATCGCCTAAGTGGTCTTCGTCACCCAGAATATCAGATAATACAGCAAATTTATCTTCTCCTGCATTCTTAATTAATCCCATTGCAATACCGGAAACTGGTTTCTTAATCTTCACACCAGCATCCATAAGAGCTAATGTTCCGGCACATACAGTAGCCATTGAAGAAGAACCGTTTGATTCAAGAATCTCAGATACTACACGAACTACATAAGGATAGTTATCAGGGATTATATTTTTTAAAGCCATGTGAGCCAGGTTTCCGTGTCCAATTTCACGACGGCCTGTTCCTCTTTGAGCTTTTGCTTCACCTGTACAGAATGGAGGGAAATTATAGTGTAACAAGAAGCGTTCTTTTCCTCTTGCTAATACATTATCAATGATTTTCTCATCCATCTTGGTACCTAAAGTAACAGAAGTAAGAGATTGAGTTTCACCACGAGTAAAGATAGCAGATCCGTGAGGTCCTGGAAGATAACCAACTTCACTCCAGATTGGGCGAATTTCAGTAGTCTTTCTTCCGTCAAGACGTTTGCCTTCATCAAGAATGCAACGACGCATAGCTTCTTTTTCTACATCGTGATAATATTTGTCGATCAAAGCACCTTTTTCAGCTAATTCTTCATCAGATAATTGAGCTTTGAATTCATCGCGGATAGCATTGAACGCATCTTCACGTTCATGTTTGTTTCTATTTCCTGATGCTGCTATTGCATAAGATTTATCATAGCATGCTTCATGAACAGCTTTGCGAAGTTCGTCATCGTTTACTTCGTGGCAATATTCACGTTTAACAGTTGAACCTACAGCTTCAGCTAGTTCCATCTGAACTTTGCAATGCACTTTGATTGCTTCGTGAGCAACTTTCATTGCTTCCAATAGTTCAGCTTCTGAAACTTCTTTCATTTCACCTTCAACCATCATGATGTTGTCATAAGTTGCAGCAACCATGATATCCATGTCGGCTTTTTCAAGTTCAGAGAAAGTTGGGTTGACAACAAACTTACCGTCAATACGTGCAACACGTACTTCAGAAATAGGTCCGTTGAAAGGTATGTCTGAAACAGCTAATGCTGCAGAAGCAGCAAGTCCTGCCAAAGCATCGGGCATATCTTCACCATCTGCAGAGAAAAGGATAATGTTTACATATACTTCTGCATGGTAGTTGTCTGGGAATAATGGGCGTAGAGCACGGTCTACAAGACGGCAGGTAAGGATTTCATAATCTGAAGCTCGACCTTCTCTTTTTGTAAAACCGCCAGGGAAGCGGCCAAATGCTGCGTATTTTTCTTTGTACTCTACCTGTAAAGGCATGAAATCTGTTCCGGGAACTGCATCTTTAGCGGCACAAACAGTAGCTAGCAACATGGTATTTCCCATGCGAAGCATTACAGAACCGTCTGCCTGTTTTGCCAATTTTCCCGTCTCGAGTGTGATGGTTCTTCCATCTCCTAGCTCGATTGTTTTAACAATTGGGTTGATCATAAAAATTGTTTTATCTATTTCTTTCTTTCAAAATTATGGCAAAGATATATATTTCTTATTTGTAAGACAGTGTAAATGAGTGAAAAAGTTACTGTAAAATCGTTTTTTTTCGTTTTTTAAAGAGAAGTAGATAAGTAAATGCTTTGTCTAAACGTGAAAAAGGCTATATTTGCAACTCATTAATGACAAATTAACCGTTCGAATTATAGAATTATATCATGAAAAAAATTAGTTTATTCATATTTGGAGCTCTTGTTTTAGCATCTTGTAACAAGGAGCCCAAATTCAATATCAAAGGAACTGTATCTGATGCTGAAGGAAAAATGTTGTATCTTGAAGCTTCTGGCATTGAAGGAGTTGAACCGCTTGATTCTGTTAAATTGAAAAGTGATGGCGAATTTAGTTTTAAACAGTTGCGTCCGGAATCTCCGGAATTTTATCGATTGAGAATTGATGAGAAAGTAATCAATTTTTCTGTTGATAGTACTGAAACACTTGATCTTAAAGCTAAATATGGTGACTTCTCTACAGCGTATACTATTGCTGGATCTGAGAATTGTGCAAAAATAAAAGAACTGACACTAATGCAGATTGATCTTCAAAACAAGATTGATGGATTGGTTAAAGATGCTCAGAAAAATAAGATTACAAATGATGTCTTTCAGGATAGCGTTTCCGGCATGATAAGCAGATATAAAGACAAGGTAAAAACTAAATATATTTTTGCTGCTCCTAATATGACTTATGCTTATTTTGCGCTTTTCCAGAGAATCGGAGATTATTATGCTTTCGATCCAATGAATAGCAAGGAAGATATTAGATGTTTCCAGGCAGTGGCTACAAGCTTAACCAATGCATATCCAAATGCTGTAAGAACAAAGAATTTATATAATGTTGTTATCAAGGGATTGAAGAATACCAGACCTGCGAAACAAAAAACGCTGCAAATCCCAATAGATAAAATTTCTGAAGCAGGATTGATAGATATTGATTTGAAAGATGTTCAAGGTGTTTCTCGGAAGTTGAGCCAGTTAAAGGGTAAGGTTGTGTTATTAGATTTTGTAGTTTACCAAAGTCAGGCTTCTGCTGAACATAATCTAAACTTGCGTGATTTGTACAATAAATATGCATCCAAAGGTTTGCAGATATATCAGGTTTCTTTAGATGCCGACGAGCATTATTGGAAAACAGTAACAGACAAATTACCTTGGATTTGTGTTCGTGATGAAGATGGAGCAGAATCGAGATATATTTCATTGTATAATATAAAGAATGTGCCAACTCTGTTCTTGATTAATAAGAATAACGAGCTTAATTCACGTTTTGAAAGTCTTAAAAATATAGAATCAGGATTGCAAAAGCTTCTTTAATTTGCTAATATTTAGGACTTTTCTGTAAAACATGTTACAAAGCATGCCAATTTGCTTGACAGGTATTACTTAAAATCTTATCTTTGCAAAGTATTCAAATAGAAAGAGGGTTCCGACATGTCAATGTTGGAATTCTTTTTTGTTTATATGACCGTTAAATTACTTATTACTTAAAAAGAATATTATTAATTAATTAAAATAGGAGGATTAATATGGCTTATATGTCAGAAGAAGGCTACAAGAAATTAGTTGAGGAACTGAGAATTCTCGAAACTGTAAATCGTCCTGAGATTTCAAGACAGATTGGTGAAGCTAGAGATAAAGGTGACTTGTCTGAAAACGCAGAATATGATGCGGCAAAAGAAGCACAGGGTATGCTTGAAATGAAAATTAGTCAGTTGAAGAATATTGTTGGCAACGCTAAAATTATTGATGAGTCTAAATTGAAGACTGATTCTGTTCAGATTCTTAATAAGGTAGAACTTAAGAATGTTAAGAACGGAATGAAGATGGTATACACTATTGTTTCTGAAAGTGAAGCTAATCTGAAAGAAGGCAAGTTGTCTGTTAAGACTCCGATAGCTAAAGGACTTCTTGGAAAAAAAGTTGGAGATATAGCAGAAATAACAGTTCCACAAGGAAAGATATCTCTTGAAGTGGTGAATATTTCTCTCTAAATTTCAAAATAACAATGGCAACAATATTTAGTAAAATTGCAGCTGGTGAAATACCTAGCTATAAAATAGCTGAAAACGATAAATTCTTTGCTTTCCTGGATATTAATCCTTTGGTTAAGGGGCATACATTGGTTATTCCCAGACGTGAAGTAGATTATATCTTTGATATGGAAGATGAGGAATTGGGAGCTATGCATCTTTTTGCAAAAAGTGTAGCTAAGGCTATTGAAAAAGCTATTCCATGTAAAAGAGTTGGTGTTGCAGTAATGGGGCTGGAGGTTCCTCACGCTCACATTCATCTTATTCCAATTAATAAGGAATCAGATATGATTATTTCAAATCCTAAACAAAAACTGTCTGACGAAGAATTCGTTGCGATAGCTTCTGCTGTTAAAGAAGCTTGGGAAAAAAGTAATAAGGTCGACTTATAAAAAAAGAATGCGCATGATTATAATCACGCGCATTCTTTTTTTATAGTTGATTTTTTTAAATATAATCTTCGCCCATCTTTATTTGGGCATCGTTTACAAACTTACGTATAGCATGTTCTTCGTCTTTTTTGCAGATTAACAAAACGTTATCTGATTCTGCAATTAAATAATCTTCCATATTCTGAAGCACTGCTAATTTTCCCTCTGGTAATACAACAATGTTATTTTTGCAGTTGTACATTAATGTCTCACATTTCAGAGAAACATTATTGTTTTCATCTTTAGATGATAAGTCATAAAGTGATCCCCATGTTCCAAGATCAGACCATCCAAAATCACCCATTAAAACATAAACATTGTCTGCTTTCTCCATTATTCCAAAGTCTATTGAAATATTAGGGCATGCTGGGAAATTCTCATCGATAAAAGCCTTTTCATTCTCGGTTGCATAAATGTTGTTGCCGACTGATAGCTTGGCTACTAATTCTGGCAGAAGTTCATTGAATGCTTTTAGTATGGAATTTACATTCCAGATAAACAGACCCGAGTTCCAGTAGAATTCGCCACTTTCCAAAAAAACCTTAGCAAGCTCTAATTCAGGCTTTTCTGTAAATGTTTTTACTTTATAAAAATCACCGTATTTTTGCTCGTCAACCTGAATATAGCCATAACCAGTTTCTGGTCTGTTAGGTTTGATACCCAATGTAAGCAGGTTGTTAGAACTGGCTGCAAATTTCAAGCCTTTTTCTATAGCTTCCAGGAATTCACCTTCTTTTAAAATAAGATGGTCGGATGGGGCTACAATTATATTAGCATTTGGATTTATAGCCTGAATATGATATGATGCCCATGCAATGCAAGGTGCTGTATTTCTGCGAGTTGGCTCTAATAAGATTTGATCTTGTGATAACTGTGGTAGTTGTTCTTTAACCAACGAAGAGTATAAATCATTGGTTACAATAAATATGTTTTCTGCAGGTATAATTTTGCTGAAACGATCATAAGTTTGTTGAAGTAGAGAACGTCCTGTTCCAAAAAAATCAAGAAATTGTTTGGGGAGACTTTTACGACTGAAAGGCCAGAAACGACTTCCTATACCTCCACCCATGATTACACAATAATTATTGCTGTTTGTCATGATAATAGCTATTTTAAAAGTTTCCGCTAAGGTACTATTAATTTTATAAAAAGCATATTCATCTTAACCTATTTCTCTTTTTTCCATCTTTTTTTAGTTCAAGTCTTGCAAATATAGAAAAAAGCTGTATCTTTGCACTCGCAATTCGCCCAGATGGCGGAATTGGTAGACGCGCTGGTCTCAAACACCAGTGGATTCACTTCCATGCCGGTTCGATCCCGGCTCTGGGTACCATTTTGTAAGCCAAGTAGTTAAATATAGCTACTTGGCTTTTTTAATTCTCTGAATTGCACCACGATTGCATCGCATAAAATAGAAGGGGCTTGTCGGAGTATCTGTTGGATTAGTCCGAATTCTTGGGGGAATGTTAAATCCGTTTTTTTTATGCATAAATTTTAGCGATTCTAAAAAAGGAAAAATTTCATATCTGCCACTCCTCTGAATGAGCTCTGAAGAATTTGAGTTTAGTATTTATTGCTGTCTGGTAAAACTTTAAAAAGTATAAAAAACATTCCGAATTGCCTATAAAATGGCGGTTCGGATTTTTTTTTAAAAGTAAGCCTTCTAATCAAAAACAAGTTTTTCTACATAACGCATTACAGTGTGGACTTTTAGACCGCCTTTCTTCTTTTCGCTTTTGGGGTGACGACCAACACCCCCGAAAATATTGTCAAACAGGCTAATTGTCGTAGAATTCATCATAAAACGCAGTTGTTCCTACTCTTTCTGTTCTGTTCGTGGGCGGCTATCTGCTAAAAAAGACCCATATTATTCCAACAGCATGGCCTACATTGCGCACAGTTCCTGCAATATGGTTATTGAAAAGAAGAATCCGATAATACAGCATAGCAATATCAATGATAAATTTAGAGCCATGGCTTTTGGCTTGTTTGAGCGGTGTAAATTGGAATTGATATATTCTTTGAAGAAAAGATAAAGTGCAGGTACTGATGCACTAGCTAAAAGAAAATCTTCTGGCATCTTAAAGAAATATACTTTTGTGAAACCAATCAAAGCCCAGTGGGTCAAAAAGAGAACTAAGAATATATTTACTTTCTTTGAGAATGCAAGTAATAAACCTATTGTAAATACTGCAACGGAACAGGGCATAACCGGCGATGTTATCATTGGAAACTGAAGACCGCGGACTAATGAGAATATTGGGTATATAAGCGGAAGTAAACAAAGTAGTAATGATAGTTTGTCATATTTGTAAGTACGTTCAAATGGAGTATGCCCTATAAGTAAATCATATAACCAAAATATAACCATTATTCCCCAAAACACAGCAAGAACGTTGTTATAGCTTCTTGGTTCACAATAAATGTGGAAGTAAACTATTGCGATCCATGCATTCAGAAATGCGAGAAAAAACTTCATAGCGAACTTCACAATCTTTGTAGGATGCCTAAATAATAGTGTAGTTAATGCAATGGCAATAATTGTTATAAAAATCTGATAAACCCATGTTCCTGCATTATATTGGGCAATAGTACTCCAAAAAACTTCCATATCTTCTTAATTCGTAATGTTGTTGCTTCTGTCCTATTAAAGAGTGTGTTTTTCTGCGGAATTAAGAAAATAGGGATGTGGTGTTTACAGCTTTCTCTATTCTCTTTCTATTTTCCTAATTAGGTTGAAGGATATACTAAAATTGGGCGGCAAAATTACAAAAAAATCTTTTTCTAATCACAGATATAAAAAATATAATTTCAGAATTTACTTTTGTTTTGTTTTGACTCGTTTTTATGCGACTGAGATTTGGCTTTTTTAGAGATCTTTTTGATTTACAGCCGGTTCTTGTTCCCTCTTAATTTTGTGTGCAACAAGGTTCTTAGATTTATTTTTATATTTTCTTCTATTCCAAATGAATTTAAGCGGTTCTTCGTCACTTTTGGTGGAAGTAAATTGTCTCAAATGCTTATCCAATAAGGTTTTACATGCTTTTTTATGAACCATTTATTGCCTCTGATAAAAAACTTGCAAAACACCATAAATAAAAGGTTAAATGTAATATTTTCCACCAAAAGTGACGAAGAAACGTTTCTTTTTATTTGTTGGAGGCTGAAAATACGAAAAAATGAATATTATTGGATAATACATTGTGCTGACAATCTATGCTTGATTGTAAAAACTGCAACTATGCTAATATGTCATTTGTTAAGTGTTTTTTTATACAGCCTTTTTATAATTTGTCTTTGATATATATCAAAATTCATTTTGACTACCATCTAACGATATGTTTGATATATATCTAATATATGCTTTGATATATATCAAAAGCTGTCTTTGATATATATCTAACTAGAACTCTAAAAGGTCGTATCCTATGAAATCCTCTTATATCATTTGTTTTCTATTGTTTTATCATAATTAACTGACAATGCCCTCTAATGGTATAGTCTTTGTCTTCATAGGACTGTTTGCAAGTTTGAACAAACAGTTATATAAAAAAAAGACATTTTTAATTTTTAAACTTTAAAGAAAATGGGAGCTGCAGGAAACAAAAAGAAAAAAGGAAACCCTGACAACAAGTCAAAGGTTAAATCTGAGTATCAAATGGAAAAAGCTACGATGAGTGGCAAGCATAAAAAAGAGAAGGAGTAATTTCTTCTCTTTATGCAATGAATAATCCATTGAAATAATTTTTTTCAATGGATTATTTTTTTGTATCTCCTCCTTGTTTTTATACTTAATATCATCATAAACAACAAAATGGACAATATTCCCATCAAAATATAGAGAGTTATTGTATCTTGCATTCTCTAATTTTGTAGAGTCAAGTGTTTTGTATAAACTATAAAGACGGATACGTTATGAAAAGACAACTCTCTTTTTTATTTTCTTTTTTATTTTTTATTGCTTGTTCTGTTAAGATCAATGCAACAGTTAAGCTTCCTTCCATATTTTCTGATAATATGGTGTTGCAAGAAAATACCCAGGTTAATATTTGGGGTAAGGCTTCAGCAAATGAAAGGGTTACAGTTACTACATCCTGGAACTTCAAAAGATATGCAACCATTGCTGATGCTTCTGGTAAGTGGACGTTGAAAATTAAAACTCCAAGGGCAACAAAGAATCAAAAGATTACAGTAAAGGGCGAAAATGTTATTCAGATTGATAATGTATTAATTGGTGAGGTTTGGTTATGTACCGGACAATCAAATATGGAATTTCAGGTTTCTAAAGCTCAGGGCTGGAGAACGGGAATGCAGAATGTGGAAGAGGAAATGAAGGATGCTAATTATCCTGAAATTCGTCTTTTTCATGTAGAACATCAATTGGCTCATCAAGGACCATTGGATGACTGTGTGGGACATTGGGTGGTTTGTAATCCCGAAAACTTAAAGGAATTCTCTGCTGTAGGATTTGTTTTCGGACGCAGACTTCATAAAGAACTAAAAGTGCCAGTAGGATTAATTCAGTCTACATGGGGTGGAACTCACGCAGAATCGTGGACTAAGAAAGATGTGATGGAAGGTAATCCTCTTTATGCTGATGTACTTGATAAATTTGCTCTGAAGAATGTAAAGATAGAGAAGAATTATTGTAAAGTACCTGCTACATTATGGAACGGTATGATTAATCCAATACTTCCTTATACTATTAAAGGTAATATATGGTATCAGGGTGAATCAAACGCTGATCGCTTTGAAAAATATCAAGAAGTGTTTACCAATATGATTAATAGCTGGCGCAAGGAATGGGCACAACCTGATATGCCTTTCTATTTTGTACAGATTGCTCCCCAGTACAAACAACCGGCAGGTATTCGCGAAGCTCAGTTAAAGACCTGGCAGTCTGTAAAAAATACAGGTATGGCAGTGGTTACTGATGCTGGTGATTCTACAGATATTCATCCACGTAATAAACGTGTAACCGGTGAACGTCTTGCGTTGTGGGCTTTGGCTAAATCTTACGGAAAGAAAAATGCTTATTCAGGACCTCTTTATAAATCAATGAAGAAATCGACTAATAAGATTATTCTTTCTTTTGATTATGTTCAAGGTGGGCTTACTTCAAAAGGTGAAGAACTGAAAGGCTTTTTTATTTCAGGTATAGACAGACGTTTTTATCCTGCAAAAGCTGTTATAGTTAATAGTAAGGTAGAAGTTTCGGCTCCTGAAGTGTTAGAGCCAGTTGCCGTACGTTATGGATGGGGCTTTTTCTTCCGTACAAATTTATACAATGAAGCAGGTCTTCCTGCAGTTCCTTTCCGCACAGATACTTTCGAGAATGATACGTATGCCAGACGTTTTGCGGATTCTGAGATGAGACGTTTCCCACAGGCTTGGATGCTAGATCACGGAAAGAAACCTTTCTTTGGTTATGCTCAGGGTGTAGGCTGTTGTGCCATGCTCAAGATGTGGAAGCTAACCGGAGAGAAACGTTATTTTAATTATGTAAAAGAATGGGCTGACAGCCTTATTAATGATAAGGGTGAAATTTATTTGTATGACAAGGCTTCTTATAATATTGATTTTATCAATTCCGGAAAAGTGCTGTTTGATGTTTATAAGGAAACTGGTGACAAGAAGTATAAACTTGCCATGGATGTTCTTATCAGACAATTAAAGGATCAGCCAAGAACTCTTGAAGGAGGTTACTGGCATAAATTGATTTATCAACATCAGATATGGTTGGATGGTATTTATATGGCCTCTCCTTTCATGGCTCAGTATGGTGCTGAATTTGGTCAGCCGGAATGGATTGACGAAGCTGTTAAGCAAATTACTCTTTGTCACAAATATACTATTGATACTAAAACCGGACTTTATCACCATGCCTGGGACGAAAGCAAATCTCAACGCTGGGCTAATCCCGAAACCGGGCATTCTCCTAATTTCTGGGGAAGAAGCATTGGCTGGTATTTCATGGCAATGGTTGATGCTCTCGATTATATTCCTGCTGATAATGCCGGTAGAGCAACTATTATTGGTTATATTCAGGGATTGGCAGATGCACTTCCTAACTATCAGGATAAAAACGGATTGTGGTATCAGGTAATTGATCAGCCTAAACGTGAAGGTAACTTCCCTGAAGCATCGGTTACGGCTCAATGTATGTATGCTTATGCAAAGGCTGTAAACAAAGGATATCTTGATAAAAAGTATCGTGCTTATGCTGAAAAGGCATTTGATGGATTGAAAAATAAACTGATTATCGAGAACGGAGACGGAACGTTGACTCTTACCCGTTGTTGTCAGGTAGGCGGATTAGGTGGAAATCCTTATCGCGATGGAAGCTTTGAATATTATATTGGTGAGAAAATGCGTGATAACGATGCAAAAGCTACTGGCCCTTATATTATGGGCTGCATAGAACTGGGTCGTTAAGCCGCAGTCTCTGAAAAGATTTTATTTTGTATATTTCAAACTTTAATTAATAGACCATGATTAGAAGAATATTATTGGTATGCTGTTTTGTCCCGTTTTATATTTATTCTCCTGCTCAGGAAGTATCATGGCCTAAAATAACTACTGAAGCTAAACCGGCCGCCCGTTGGTGGTGGTTGGGAAGCGCAGTAGATGAACAGAATCTTACTTATAATCTGGAAGAATATTCTCGTGCGGGTATGGGAACCATGGAAATCACTCCTATTTATGGGGTGAAGGCAAATGAAGCCCATGATCTTGATTTTCTTTCTCCGGCGTGGATGAAAATGTTACGCCATACGGAAGCGGAAGCAAAAAGATGTGGCATGCAAATGGATATGAACACTGGTACTGGATGGCCTTTTGGCGGACCGGAGGTGAGCATTGAGGATGCTGCCAGTAAAGTCTTTTTTGAAGAATATAAATTGAATGGTGGCGAACAGCTAAAAACTACTATTCAGGTTTCTGATGAAAAGCAAAGATCGATAGCATCTCTTTATCGTTTGATGGCTTTTTCGCAAAATGGTCAGCGAAAAGACATCACTTCTAAAGTAAATAAAGAAGGAAAACTTAATTGGGCAGCTCCTGCAGGTCAATGGAGATTGATTGCTGTCTTTAACGGGAAAACGTTTCAGAAAGTGAAACGTGCGGCTCCTGGTGGCGAAGGATATGTAATGGATCATTTCTCACACAAAGCTGTGGCCAATTATTTACATCGGTTTGAAAAGGCTTTTGCTGAAACAAAAACGCCTTATCCACATAATTTCTTTAATGATTCCTATGAAGTTTATAAAGCGGATTGGACACCTGATCTTTTTGAACAGTTCTATAAACGGCGCGGATATAAGCTGGAAACGTATCTTCCCGAATTTCTTGATGAGAAGCGTAATGATATAACAGCACGTATAATCTCGGATTATCGTGAAACAATCTCTGAATTATTACAGGAAAATTTTACCAGTCAGTGGACTAAATGGGCAAATGTTCACGGAAGTCTTACTCGTAATCAGGCTCACGGTTCTCCTGGTAACCTGATTGATCTCTATGCTACTGTCGATATTCCCGAATGTGAAGGCTTTGGTATTTCAAGTTTTGGCATTAAGGGCTTAAGAAAAGATTCGTTGACAGTGAAGAACTTCTCTGATTTATCTATGCTGAAATATGCTTCTTCGGCAGCTCATATTTCAGGCAAACCTTATACTTCTTCTGAAACATTTACCTGGCTTACAGAACATTTTCGCACTTCATTGTCACAATGTAAGCCGGATCTCGACTTGATGTTTGTTTCAGGAGTTAACCATACTTATTTTCACGGTACTCCTTATTCCCCGAAAGATGCCAAGTGGCCAGGTTGGGCGTTTTATGCTTCTATAAACATGTCGCCCATGAATAGTATCTGGCGCGATGCTCCGGCCTTCTTCCAATACATAACCCGTTGCCAGTCTTTCCTGCAAATGGGCACGCCGGATAATGACTTTCTTATTTATCTGCCTGTTTATGATATGTGGCATGATCAGGATGGAAGAATGTTGCCGTTCGATATTCATAAAATGGAATCCAGAGCTCCTAAGTTTATTGAAGTGGTACACAAAATAAGTGAGAGCGGATATGATGTGGATTATATTTCTGATCAGTTTATACGCAACACAAAGTGTGTGAATGGCATGCTTCAGACAAAAGGTGGAACGAAATATAAAGCTATCATCATTCCTGCAGTGAAAAAAATGCCCGCTGATGTATTAGCTCATTTAATTAGCTTAGTAGAAAAAGGTGCGAAGATTATCTTTATGGAGAGCTATCCTGAAGATGTTCCTGGTTTCTCAAAGTTGAATAATCGTCGTCTAAGTCTCAAAAATATATTGAATACTCTTCCCGGTGTTACCAATTTTAAAGAAACAAAAAGCAATTCTCTTAAGAAAGGAACAGTTATTACTGGAAGTGATTACCTGAAAACATTGGGCGCAACAGGTGTGGCTAATGAAGATATGAAAACAGTTTATGGGTTGCAGTGTATTCGCCGTGCTAATGAATCGGGTTACCATTATTTTATATCATCTCTTCAACAAAAAGATGTTGAAGCATGGATTAACCTTGGTGTGAATGCGACTTCTGCTGTGATTTATAATCCACTGAATGGCGAAAGCGGGAAAGCAAAACTTAGACAAGTGGATGGTCGCACTCAGGTTTATTTGCAGATAAAGTCGGGCGAATCTTTGTTGCTGAAAACTTTCACAAAGGATAATGTAGATATGCCCGATTGGAATTACATTATTCCACAGACAGTAGGCTTGACAATTGAAAATAACTGGAAACTTCATTTTGAAAAGAGTGAACCGGCTATAGAAGGGACTTTTAATATTGGCAAGCTATGCTCATGGACAGAACTTGATGTGCCAAATGCTAAAGTGAATATGGGTACAGGAATGTATAGTGTTGACTTTACGTTGCCTGCTATTTCGTCAGACGAATGGATTCTTGATTTAGGGGATGTTAGAGAAAGTGCCCGTGTTAAAATCAATGGCAAAGAAGTATGCACCCTTTGGTCGGTTCCATTCATTACTAAAGTTGGAAAATTCCTGAAACGAGGAGAAAACCATTTAGAGATAGAGGTAACCAATCTGCCTGCTAATCGTATTGCAGATTATGATCGCCGAGGTGTTCAATGGAGAAACTTTAAAGAAATAAATGTTGTTGATATAAACTATAAAACGCAGAAATACATTAACTGGGAAACTGTACCTTCAGGATTATTGGGCCCAGTGAAGCTTCTCCCTGTGAATTATAGCAATAAATAAATTCTTTACCGTATCGGCAGTTGTAAGAGATCAGTCTAACATTCACAATTGCCGATATCTTTTTCTTTCTCGAGGAGTGAAATAACTGATTAAACAACCAATAATTAATATGATTTCAAGAACAAAACTATTTCTTGCGGTTCTGGCTTTGAGTAGCGCGGTATTCGCATCATCAAAAACTTCGTCTCAGGATTCTGATAAATATGATTATTTATATAAAGGGCTTCCTTTTGAGATGCCTAAACTTAAGGCTCCGGTATTTCCTGCAAATAAAGTTAGCATTGCCGACTTTGGGGTTATAGGTAATGGCGTGGATATATGTACAGATGCTTTCAAAAAAGCAATTGAAACTCTAAGCAAAAAGGGGGGTGGACAGCTAAATGTTCCCAGTGGGGTTTGGTTTACTGGTCCCATTGAACTGAAAAATAATATAAATCTTCATCTGGAAAAGGGGGCAATAATATTATTCTCTCCGAATGTGGATCTTTATCCATTAGTGGAAACTGTATTTGAAGGACTTGATACACGTCGTTGTCAATCGCCTATTTCGGGTAGAAATCTTACTAATGTGGCTATCACAGGAGAAGGAGCAATTGATGGGAATGGTGATTGCTGGCGTCCGGTAAAGAAACAAAAGGTAACTGAAGGACAATGGAAGGAATTTACCTCACGAGGTGGTGCTTATAAACGTGACGATTATTGGTTCCCTTCTGAGAAAACATTGCTAGGTGATAAAATTGCCGACATGAATGTTCCTCGTAATCTTAAAACAGAAGAAGAGTGGCTGGCGGTTAAAAACTTTTTGCGTCCGGTAATGGTCAGCCTTATAGAGTGTAAGAATGTGTACCTTCAAGGAGTGATCTTTCAGAATTCTCCTGCATGGAACCTTCATCCATTAATGTGTGAGAATGTAATTATTGAGGGTGTTTCTGTACGTAATCCTTCTTATGCACAGAACGGTGACGGGTTGGACTTAGAATCCTGCAAGAATGCACTGATTATTAATAGTACTTTTGATGTTGGCGATGATGGTATTTGCCTTAAGTCGGGTAAAGATGAAGATGGCCGTCGTCGTGCTCGTCCGTGCGAGAATGTTATTGTTGATAATTGCACCGTGTTTAAAGGTCATGGCGGTTTTGTAGTGGGCAGTGAAATGTCTGGAGGCGTTAAGAATGTGATGGTGACTAACTGTAAGTTTCTTGGGACAGATGTGGGACTCCGCTTTAAGAGCCGTCGCGGACGTGGTGGTGTAGTAGAAAATATCTATATAAGAGACCTTAGCATGATGGATATTGCTACAGATCCTCTTTTGTTTGATCTTTATTATGCCGGGAAATCAGCAGTAGAAGTTTTGGAGGATGGTGATGAGAATAAACCAAGAACGGTGGTGCTTCCTAAAGTAGATGAAACAACTCCAGCCTTTAAAAATATTCATGTAAAAGGGTTGAATTGTAGCAATGCCCGACGTGCAATGTTCTTTAATGGATTACCAGAGCAGAATATTCATGGCATAACAATTGAAGATGTTTTTATAACATCGAAAATAGGGGCTGAAATTGCTGAGTCTGATCATATAAAACTTAACAATGTGACTATACATCCGAAAGAAGGACCGGCCTTATTAATCAGAAACTGTAAAGAGGTTAATATTAAGGGCTTTAAAGGGGAGATTAAGCGAATTAATACCCCAGAGTAATTAATTACCAAAACGAATAGTCTTAAAATCAAATTTTACAATGTGAGTCATTGTAAAAGAGTATAAATTTGCGATATATACAACATAAATTTTTTAAAGAACTATTAGGTGTCACAATGAAGATTATAACTCATGCTTTTGGTGTTCTGATGTTCGTTTTAAGTTTGATAGCTAATGGTTTGAAGGTAGCAGTGAAAGATTGCAAGAATGTTAAATTAGATAAGTAAATACAGATGAAGAACAAAAACTTTTTTGCAGTTGATTTAGGTGCAACTAGTGGTCGCACAATTCTAGGCACAGTAAAAGAAGGAGCTATTGAACTAAGGGAATTAACCCGATTTCCGAATAATATCATTGAAGCAAATGGACATTTCTATTGGGATATTTATGCTCTTTATCAAGAAATTATTAATGGATTGAAGCTGGTTGCCAAAGAAAAAATTGAAATCACTTCTATTGGTATTGATACCTGGGGAGTAGATTTCGTTTGTGTAGGTAAAGATGGTGAAATACTTCGTAACCCTTATAGCTACAGAGACACACATACAGTAGGTGCTCCCGAAGAGTTTTTCAAGAAAATGCCGCGTGAACAGGTTTATGGCCTGACTGGTATTCAGATAATGAATTTTAATTCATTGTTTCAGTTGGCAACAATACAAAAGAATAACTCCTCAGTATTACCTATTACTGATAAAATATTATTTATTCCTGATGCTCTTTCATATATGCTCACGGGGAAGATGGTTACGGAATACACATTTGCATCAACATCTCAGATGTTGAACCCTGAAACAAAGCAGTTTGCTCCTGAATTACTGGATATATTAGGGCTTAAAAAAGAAATATTCAATGATATTGTATATCCTGGGACATTAGTAGGTTCGCTTACTAAGTCAGTAAAAGAACAAACAGGTTTGGGAGACATACCAGTTATTGCTGTTGCCGGTCATGACACAGCTTCTGCTGTTGCAGCTGTTCCTGCTGAAAACAAGAACTTTGCTTATTTGAGTTCAGGCACCTGGTCATTGATGGGTATTGAATCAGATAAACCAATCATTAATAAAGAAAGTTTTGAACTGAATTTTACCAACGAAGGTGGAGTTGAAGGTACAATTCGTTTCTTGAAGAATATTTGTGGAATGTGGTTACTTGAACGTTGCCGCAAAGAATGGGCTGCATACAAAGATTATTCTTATACAGAGTTAATAGATGCAGCATTAGCTGCTCCTGCTTTCAAAAGTCTGATTAATCCTGATGCTCCATGTTTTGCTAATCCGATTTCTATGATTGATGCAATAAAGAACTATTGTGTAAAAACCAATCAACCTGTTCCAGAAACTTATGGTGAAATTACCCGTTGTATTTTTGAAAGTCTGGCTTTAAGATATCGTCAGGTATTGGAAAGCTTACAAAAGATGGCAACTTACCCTATTGAAAAATTACATGTTATAGGTGGCGGATCAAAGAATAATCTTTTAAACTCATTTACAGCAAATGCTTTAGGTCTTGAAGTAATAGCAGGCCCTTCTGAAGCTACTGCTATTGGAAATGTGATGCTACAGGCAAAAGCAGCAGGTCTTGTACCTGATATTCAAAAGATGCGTGAATTAATTCGCAGCTCTGTTGCTGTGAATGTATTTACTCCTGCCGATAAAGAATTGTGGGAAGATGCTTACGTTGATTTCTTAAAAGTATATAGAGAAAATATTTAAATATAGAACAAAAAATTAAAATTATCATGAAGAGCGAACTCGTTAATAAGGCCTTTGATATTGCAGTTGAAAGATATGCTGCAGTAGGTGTAGATGTGAACAAGGCTTTGGAAGATTTAAAAAAGATATCATTATCTTTGCATTGCTGGCAAGCTGATGATGTTGCTGGATTTGAAAATCCTGATGGACAATTATCCGGAGGTATTCAGGCAACAGGAAACTACCCTGGGAAAGCGCGTAATATTGAAGAATTAAGAGCAGATATTCTAAAGGCTGCTTCTTATATTCCTGGAACTCATCGTTTAAATTTGCATGCTATCTACGGTGACTTTGGGGGTGAAAATGTTGATCGTGATCAGATTGAACCAAAGCATTTCCAGAGCTGGATGGAATGGGCAAAAGAGAATAATATGAAGTTGGATTTCAACTCTACTTCTTTCTCACATCCTAAAAGTGGAAGCTTAACTTTGGCTAATCCTGATAAAGAAATCCGTGATTTCTGGATTGAACATACAAAACGCAGTCGTGCTATTGCTGAAGCAATGGGTGAATATCAGGGATCTCCTTGTGTTATGAACCTTTGGATCCACGATGGTTCTAAAGACCAAACTGTTAATCGTCTTAAATATCGTGAGTTGCTGAAACAATCTCTTGATGAGATTTATGCAACTAAATACGATAATATGAAGGATTGTATTGAAGCTAAACTTTTTGGTATTGGTGCTGAAAGTTACACAGTTGGATCTTATGACTTCTATTTGGGATATGGTGCGAAGAATGATAAGATGGTAACATTGGATACTGGTCACTTCCACTTAACAGAGAGTATTGCTGATAAGATTTCTTCTTTGCTGTTGTTTACACCGGAGATTATGCTTCATGTAAGTCGTCCTATTCGTTGGGATTCTGACCATGTTACCATCATGAATGATGATACAATGGATTTGGCAAAAGAAATTATCCGTTGCGATGCACTTGACCGTGTAAACATTGGTCTTGACTATTTTGATGCTTCAATTAACCGTATTGGTGCTTATGTAGTTGGATCACGTGCAACTCAAAAATGCTTTATGCAGGCATTACTAGAACCACTAGCTCAGTTACGTGAATATGAAGCTAATGGTCAATTGTTTGAACGTCTTGCTCTTTTGGAAGAAGCTAAGAGTCTTCCTTGGAATGCTGTTTGGGATATGTTCTGTTTACAGAACAATGTTCCTGTTGGAGAAGATTTCATTGCAGAAATCCAGAAATACGAAACTGAAGTTACTAGTAAAAGATAAGTAATTTGATATGCAGATGTGCATGGATACCCATATGCTTTTTTAGCATATGGGTTCGTTAGTACATTGGCTATTGATAAATAAAATATTATGAACACACTAATAGGATTAATTATTATTGCCATTGGTAGTTTAGGTCAAAGTAGCTCATATGTGCCTATTAACAAAGTAAAGCAGTGGAGCTGGGAAAGCTTTTGGCTGGTACAAGGCATTTTTGCCTGGTTAGTCTTTCCGCTTTTGGGCGCTTTGCTTGCTATTCCGGCAGGTAGCAACTTATTCGAACTTTGGAGTTCGGGTGGTGCTTTACCTTCAATTGTCTATGGTGTACTTTGGGGAGTAGGTGGCTTAACATTTGGTCTTAGTATGCGTTATCTTGGTGTAGCATTGGGGCAAAGCATAGCACTTGGAACTTGTGCAGGTTTTGGAACTCTTTTCCCGGCGATCTTTGCAGGAAAAGACTTGTTTCATGGAGAAGGCTTAATGTTGCTCATTGGTGTGTGTATCACATTGGCGGGTATTGCCGTTATTGGATATGCAGGTGGTCTTCGCTCTAAGAACATGACAGATGAAGAGAAAAAGGCTGCTATTAAGGATTTTGCTCTTACTAAAGGATTACTTGTAGCATTACTTGCAGGTGTAATGAGTGCATGTTTTGCATTAGGACTTGAGGCCGGTACACCGATAAAAGAGGCTGCTATTGCAGGTGGCGTTAAGGGACTGTATGCCGGACTTCCGGTAATATTTCTCGTAACTTTTGGTGGTTTTATGACTAATGCCGTATATTGTATACAACAGAATGTGAAGAACAAATCGGGAAAGGAATATTTTTCAGTTGAAGGTAAGACTTTAACAAATAACATTTTGTTTTGCGCACTTGCAGGAGTATTATGGTATTCACAATTTTTTGGGCTTGAAATGGGCAAAAGTTTTCTTCATGATAGCCCTATCTTACTAGCCTTCTCATGGAGTATATTGATGTCGCTCAATGTTACGTTCAGTAATGTTTGGGGTATTATTCTTAAAGAATGGAAAGGAGCAAGTAGTTCTACTATTGGAGTGCTTGTATTAGGCCTGTTAGTGTTGATCTCGTCTATTGTAGTGGTAGCAATAGCACAGTCATAATAATTAAAATAAGCGGATTGTACTAGCTGAAATTATGTTTGTATAATCCAGAACAATAAACAAAAATAGGTGTATGAAATCAATTTTAGAAAATAATCCAGCTCTTGCTAAGCAAGTAGCTGAGGTAGCTGAAGTAGCTGGATATCTTTGGCAAAAAGGTTGGGCTGAACGTAATGGCGGTAACATTACCATAAACATAACAGATGTTATTGATGATGAGATTAGAGGACTGAAAGCGATTAGCGATAAAACGCAAATCGGAACGACTCTTCCACACTTGAAAGGTTGTTATTTCTTCTGTAAAGGAACAAACAAACGTATGCGCGACTTGGCTCGTTTCCCAATGGAAAACGGTTCAGTTATCCGTATCTGTGATGATTGTGCAAGCTATGAAATCATCGCTGATCAACCTGTTCGTCCTACTTCAGAACTTCCTGCTCACTTGTCAATGCACAACTACTTAATTGGTAGCGGATCTAGCTATAAAGCAGCTATGCACACACACCCAATTGACTTAGTGGCAATGACTCACAATCCTGCATTCCTGGAAAAAGATGTTCTTACTAAATTACTTTGGAGTATGATTCCAGAAACAAGAGCATTCTGTCCAAGAGGATTAGGTATTATTCCTTATAAATTGCCTAGCTCTCTTGAACTAGCTGATGCAACAGTTAAGGAACTAGCTGAATATGATGTAGTAATGTGGGAAAAACACGGTGTTTGTGCTGTTGGTGAAAACGTAATGGAAGCATTTGATATGGTTGACACGCTTTCTAAATCTGCTCAGATCTATATGACAGCTAAATCAATGGGCTTTGAACCTTCTGGTATGGCTGACGAACTGATGGAAGAATTGAAAGTTGCATTTAACTTGCCTAAATAATTTATATATTATATGAAAGAGATTACAAGCTGGCTTTCCAGTCTTGTAATCTCTTTTTTAATCTGATATCTATTAGCATAGACCTTATGATAAATTTGAGAAAAAGTTTTTTGCTGGGTGTGGTTACCCTTTGTTTTGCACCTCTGGCTGCTCAGACAAAAATGACTGCGGAAGAGGCAGCAGTGAAAATTGCAAACCGTATACTGAGCAGCACTACCTATGAGTTTAAAAATACTAAAACCGGAGAAGTTTATAAAACAGTTAAGAATTTGCCACTTTCAGCAGATGTAAAGGTGGCTAGTAAGTATAATGATTGGCATTACACTAACGGAGTAACCAATATTGCTCTATTGGAACTGGGAGACAAAATCGGAAATAAAAAGTATGATGATTATGTTTTAAAGAACATGAACTTCGTTTTTAATGATGGGAATCTGGACTATTTCAAGAAAGTTTATGATAAAACTTTTAAAGAAGGCGGATGGAATGCTATCCGAAAGCTTAACTGGCACATGATATTCCGTGCAAAAAGATTAGATGATAATGGACCGATGGGAGCAAGTCTGATTGAACTTCAGATGCGTCATCCTAACAAGTCGTTCTTGAATTATATTAATCAGACAGCTGATCATCTAAATTATGCTGAACCTCGTTTGGCAGATGGTACAATTGCACGTATCTGGCCTCATGAAAATACTATTTGGGCAGATGATGCGTTTATGGCTATCTCCTTTTTGTCGCGCATGGGTGTAATGACAGGCGATGATAAATATTTCACTGATGCAGCAACTCAGATATTAAACTACAATAAGTATCTGTGGTGTCCTGAAAAGAATATTTATTATCATTGTTATCATACAGATAATAAAGAACATGGTGTAGCTCATTGGAGTCGTGCTAATGGTTGGGTGTTTATGGCTCAGGCTGATCTTCTTTCCAGAATGCCTAAGAATCATCCGTTGCGTGATGCTGTAATTAAAAATTTTCAGCAACAGGCAAGTGGGGTGGCACGTTACCAAGGTAAGAATGGCTTATGGCATCAACTTCTTGATAAAGAGGATTCTTATGAAGAAATAACAGGAACTGCAATGTTTGTTTTTGGGATGGCTCGTGGAGTTAAAGAAGGATGGTTGCATCCTGATTTTATCTATGTAGCAGAGCAAGGACTTAAAGGAATGTTGCAAAAGATTTCCGACAATGGCGATGTAACTGGCATTTGTGTTGGAACAGGTATTATGCCTTCTATTGCATATTATTATTCTCGTCCTACTCAGTCGAATGACCCAATGGGCGAAGGTCCTGTTTTAAGAGCGCTGATTGAAATGATTGGTGCTCCAAAGTATACAGAGATTAAGGCAGAACAACAATACGATAAAATTGTAGTTAAGAAATAATGTTTTTGAAAGTTTATATTTCAGAAAGGAATATTTATGTAAATATATCGTATTTATTTTAAATGTTCCTTTCTGAATTTTTAATCATTTTAAATATTTCTTTTCTCGTTAGAACTTGTATTAAGAGAAATAATCCCTACTTTTGTCATATAAACATGACTGATTGACAAGATGATAAGGGATTATAATGATTTAGGAGTTGACTTTAAGTATTTAATAGTAAATGATATGGACCAGAAATTTGGTCTGTCTGTTAATACTGTTGGCTTTCAGTCTATCCAACCAGACTCTCCTTACCCTCTAAAAGACCATCCTTCCGGATATTTCTTTAATGCTCAAAAAGGTAGGGTATTACGAGAATATCAATTTGTATATATAACTAAAGGTAGAGGGCTTTTTACTTCTGACTCTACGCCGGAATCTCAAGTTTGTAAAGGACGGCTAATGGTTTTGTTTCCAGGGCAATGGCATACATATCATCCTCTTCAGCAAACCGGATGGAATGAATATTATATTGGATTTGAGGGACCAATCATTGATAACATAGTAAAGAACTCATTTATATCAGAAAATAACCAAATTCTTGAAGTTGGTTTAAATGAAGAACTGGTTAATCTTTTTTCGCGTGCAATAGAAGTTGCTGAATTGGATAAGATATCTTCCCAACAATATCTTTCAGGCGTTGTTTTACATATGCTTGGAATGATTATTTCTATCTCTAAGAATAAAATATTTGAGATTGGTGATATGGATCAAAAGATAGAGCAAGCCAAGATTATTATGAATGAGAATGTTTTTAAGGATGTAGATCCAGAAGAACTTGCTATGAAATTGAATATTAGTTATTCCTGGTTTCGTAAGATCTTTAAAGATTATACCGGCTATGCTCCTGCCAAATATTTTCAAGAGCTAAAACTTCGTAAAGCAAAACAACTTTTAGTTGGTACATCTCAATCAGTTAAAGAGATTTCTTATCTATTAAATTATACATCTACAGAACATTTCTTTTCGTTGTTCAAAAAACGTACAGGTTTTACTCCACTTGAATACCGCAGCTTTGGTCGTGAAACAGAAACCGATTTATAACTTCAGATGCTTTTTTTTGTTTCTTTCTTTTAGTCAACCTTTATAAGGCTATTACAATCTAATTGATCTATTTTCCTGTACACCGGGGTGTACCCGCCGTTTATACCTGGGTCAAGCGACAGCCTCTATCCGGGTGTACAGACATTGTACACCCGGATGGAGGCACTATTATAAAAGTGCGCGCGATATACATTCAATCGCGCGGCTTCTACGCGCAAGCCAATCGCTTGTAGAATGCTGGTAATTATAGCTTTAAGTTTTGTCTGCGTGACTTGCGCGACATGCGTGATATAGATAACCGAAAAACAGGATATTTTTTAATATTCAAAGAGAAAGATTGGATAGCTGAGCCGTTACTCATATTTATAATATAGTTAAAAGTCAAAAGTAATATGCTCAATATCATTTTGGTTAGCTGATATTTGTGCACGACGTATAAATAGGCTTATTGTACCTATCAAAAAGTCAAAAAAACGAGCTTTTAAATCAAAAGTGCAACTACTAGCTAGCTCTTAATGTCTATATTTGCTATATAAATCAATGCCTTATAACATCTATACTTTAACCATTTATTCATATATAGAATATATGGGTTATTATTGTGTGGTAATTTGTAATAAATTTCACTAATGATGTTGATTTTTTTAAGTATAAAGAACTTGAGACAAAATTAGTTATGTAATTTAAATGTTTTTTGCTTGTCATGTCTTTGTCCTATATCCTTAAAATGATATATGTTTAATCTTGAATTTATCTATTAATCATTTATAATAATTAGTCTATGAGAATCTTACATGAAAGGTTATGCTTGCTCATTCTTCTGTTGGTGAGCTGTACCTTAAGTGCTTTTGCACAAAACAAAACAATCACGGGCACAGTAAAAGATGCCACTGATGTTGTAATCGGTGCTTCTGTAGTAGTGAAAGGTACTGCAAAAGGTACGATGACGGATATTGATGGGAAATATACCATTACTGTTCCTGCTTCTGCTAAGCAGTTAGTCTTTTCTTTTATTGGTTATGAAACTCAAACTGTAACCATTGGTAGTCAATCTAAAATGGATGTAATTCTAAAAGAGTCGGCACAAATGCTTGACGAAGTTGTTGCTATTGGTTATGCTAAAGTTAAGCGTAAAGATTTAACTGCAGCTTCAGTATCTGTAGGTGGTGACGATTTGAAAAATATTCCTGTAACAAGCGCTGCACAGGCGCTAACAGGTAAAGCAGCTGGTGTAAATGTTATCACGCAAAGTGGGGCTCCGGGAGCATCAGTAAACATCACAGTTCGTGGTGGCACATCAATCACACAGAGCACTTCTCCTTTGTATATTGTAGATGGCTTCCAAATGGAAAATGGCTTGCAGAATGTTGATATTAACGACATTGCTTCCATTGACGTAATGAAAGATGCTTCTGCTACTGCTATCTATGGTGCTCAAGGGTCAAATGGTGTAATTATCATTACTACAAAATCTGGTAAATCTGGTAAAACTGAAGTAAACTACAATACTTATGTCAGCTTTGAGAAATTAGGTAAAAAACTTGATGTGCTAAATGTTCTTGATTACGTTAAGTATCAATATGAGTTCCAAACATTGGCAGGAAACGAAGAGAAATGGGCTTCTATGTTTGGTGGAAATATTTCTGATCCAGATTTCTTCACAGGGGCTTATGGTCGTATCCAGAATGAATATGGTTCTCGTGAAGGTATTGATTGGCAAGATCTTATTTTCGGAGGGACAGGAATACTTCAAAATCATAACTTGAATGTTACTGGTGGAAATGATAAAACAAAGTATATGTTAAGCTATAACTATACTGATCAAGAAGGAATTATGTCAAAACATGGATATTCTAAAAACAGTATTCGCGCTAAGATTAATCACGAGCTTTGGAAAGGTGTTCGTTTAGACTTTAATTCAAATTACCAGTCAACAACAATTGAGGGCGGTGGTTCTTTGGGTGGACTGCTGAAAATGACTATTCTGCAACCTGTAACTGGTGGTAGCCGTTTTACAAATGAGCAATTTATGGGTTCAGATATTAGTGATGAAATGCTTCAAATTGATTCTCAATATGATGTATACAATCCTATTATTACTAATGATGCAGTAACTAACGAGAAATTTACTCGTCAATTTTCTGCTAATGCCGGTTTGGAAATTGATATTATGAAAGATCTTACCTTCCGTACTGCTGGTAGTTATTTATGGCAACAGGTTCGTGAAGATATGTGGGATGATGGACGTACAAAAACAGCTCAAAATTACGGAGGGGCTTATGGCTCTCGTGATAATGCTGAGAAGAAAACCTGGCAGATCACTAATACGCTTTCTTATGGTCACGAATTTGGAGAGCATAAATTAAATGTTTTATTAGGACAAGAAACAAGCCATTCTGAATCAATGTACTTAAATAATGAGTATCATGGATTCCCAGAGAATAATTTTGGATTGAATCAGGTAAGTATGGCTTCAGCCTATTCATATAGTTCAGATAAAAGTAATAACGGACTTGTTTCTGCATTTGGACGTATTTCATATAATTTTAGTGGGCGCTATTTATTTACAGGAACTATGCGTGCTGATGGTTCTTCTAAATTTGCCAGAGGTAACCAGTGGGGTTATTTCCCATCTGCATCAGGAGCTTGGCGTATTACTGAGGAAAGTTTTATGAAGGATCAAAAGATCTTTGATAACTTAAAACTTCGTGTAGGTTATGGTACTGCAGGTAACTGTAATATTGATAACAATATGTACGCTACAGATTATAGTGCAGGTCATTATGCTATAAATAATGCTGATGTTTCAACATTGGTTCCTGGTAATATTGTTGGTAATGATAAATTAAAATGGGAAACTACAACTAGTACAAATATTGGTTTGGATATTTCTGTTCTTCGTAGCCGCGTAAACTTGAGCATCGATTTGTATAATAATGAATCAAATAATTTGATTATCAAGAATAAGATTCCTGCTTCTTCGGGATACTCTTATCAATATCAGAATATAGGGTCAATCCGCAACCGTGGTATTGAAATGGTATTAAATACAAGTAATGTTCGCAATAAGAATTTTACATGGTCAACGGATTTTAATATTGCATTTAACCGTTCAAAAGTTCTCTCCATTTATGGAGATGGAGGAAATGATTACTTCATTCAAAACTACGACTCACGCATTGATTATATGATTAAAGTAGGTAAACCGCTTGGTCAGTTCTACGGATACAAATATGATGGTGTTTATACAACAAATGATTTTACTCAGAATTCAGATGGTACCTATATATTAAAAGACGGTGTGGCAAGTTTGAAGGGTAAAAAACGTTCATTAGTTAAACCAGGAGATGTGAAATATGTATGTACTGCTGGCCAGACTGATGTTGATGGTAACCCAATTTGGTCAACTGATGATCGTACGGTAATTGGTAATGCACAACCTAAATTCCAAGGAGGTTTAAATAATACCTTTACTTATAAAGGTTTTGATTTAACTGTATTTATGAACTTCGTTTATGGAAACAAGATTTTCAATATGAGTTCTCAACGTTTTATTGGTCCATACTTATCTAACCAAAATACGCTTGATGTAATGAATAGTCGTTTCACTTTGATCGACCCTTTAACTGGAGTGGAAAGCAAAAGCTTGGAACGTTTAGCTGCTCTTAACCCACAACAGTATGCAAAAGATGCAATGTGGAGTTTGAATTCAGACAATAAAATAGCTATCTCTGATGCATTAGATTACTATCTTGAAGATGGTTCATTCCTTCGTTTAAGTACTATTACGTTAGGTTATACTTTACCAAAGAGCTGGATGCATAAAGCTCGTATTAGTAATGCAAGAGTTTACTGTACATTGAATAATATCGGTACAATTACTGGCTATAGTGGTTATGATCCTGAAGTAGCTGCTACATCAAGCGCATTGACTCAAGGTATTGATAACTCCTCTTATCCACGTTCTAAGAGTTATGTTGTAGGTCTTAACTTAACCTTTTAATAAATGATGATAATTATGAAGAAAATAATTAATATAATAGGAATTGCAGCTGTTATGCTGACTTCCACTTCTTGTCAAGATTGGCTGGATATGCCATCGGAAACAAAATTTGATAGTACCACAATCTTTGAATCAGTGTCCAAAGCTGAAATGGCTGTACTTGGATGTTATTCAAATACATTTAACCGTGAATTATATTATCAGTTGGGTATGGGTACAGATGAATGTTTCTCTACTGAAGGTGAGACAAATTCAAAGAATCAGGTAGCTAACTATTTGTATACAACTTCTAATATCCCAACTTCTACTTATACTGCTATGTATACTGGTATTGAGTATGCAAATGTTTGTATTAAAGGTTTGAGTGCAATGCAGGGCTCAACTGAATCAGAGAAAGAAGAGATTAGCATGTTATTGGGAGAAGCCTATGCTATTCGTGGAATGAACTATTTAAATATCGTTCGCTTCTTTGGAGATGTTCCATATCCTACAATTCCTGTGGCAGACGCTGGTACTTTTACTTCTTCGCGTGTAAGTAGAGATGTTATTCTTGACGGTTGTGTTGAAGATCTTCAGAAAGCTATTGAATTATTGCCTTGGCAAAGTGAGGGCAAAGTTACAACTGTGGAACGTTTTACGAAAAATTCAGCTTGTGGTATCCTGGCTCGTGTAGCTCTTTATGCAGCTGGTTACTCTCTTCGTTGGGATTTGAATACTTATGATCCTGCTTCAGTAAAATTGGCTCAACGTGACGATGTTACCCGGATCAAAGAATTATATAAGATTGCTGCTGATGCATGTAAAATGGTTATTGACAAAGGTGAAAATGACTTATTACCTAGTTATGAGACTGTATTCCGTGATTTGGCTTGCGGACGTTATAATTCAGAAAGTATGCTTGAATATGGGCAATATGGCACTAATGTAAATGGTACTGCTATTGGCTATACAAATGGTATGTATACTCATACAAGTTCAATGTTTGCTAAGAGTGGGCCGGCAATGGGTGCACTTGCTACATATTGGTATGATTTTGAAGAGGGTGATACTCGCCGTGATGTAACTATCTGTAATTATGGTATTGCAGCAGATAATACTCGTCAGATGAATACTTATGCTGGAAGCACTATTGGAAAGTTTAGATCAACTTGGAAAGAAGGCATTGGTACAGCTATTAATAAAAGAGATATCAACTGGCCTGTGTTACGTTATTCTGATATTTTATTAATGTATGCTGAAGCAACAAATGAATATAATAATGGACCTACTGCTGAAGCAAAAAGTGCTTTGGAGAAGGTAAGAACTCGTGGATTTAGTGATGCTTCAAAAATTGGTGCAACTCCAACCACTTATCAGGAGTTTCGAAACGCAATCATTAACGAACGTAAATTAGAATTTGGTTTTGAATCACTTCGTAGAACAGATCTTATTCGTTGGGGAATTCTTTATGAGACTTTGACTGAAACAAAACAGAACGTTATTGATATGGCTAGCAGAACAGGTAAATATGCAAACATTGATATGTATCGTGCATATAAGAAAGAGAAAGCTACATCTTTCTCTGATCCAGTTGTTTCTGTTTCGTATATTGGTTACAAAACGGCTCCTTCAGCTGAAGTACAAGCTGCTCTTACAAAAGATGGCTATACATTGCTAGAAATGGGAGGAACTAAGAACTTATCTTTTGCTGGAGAAATGAAAGCAGATGCTTCATGGATAGTAAATCTTTTCAGAGGACTGGAAAAGAATAAGGTAGAACTTCTTCCATTGAACATTACTACTATTGACGATAATGCTGGTCTACAGGGTCAGCAACATCCTTTATATTAATTAATACTGATATAAAATAATTGAAAGAGCATCCAAATAGGGTGCTCTTTCTCTTTTAAGAAAAATGCCATGAGAAAAACAATTCTTTTATTAGTTCTGTTTGAACTAACCTTTACAACAATTCTTTTTGCTCAACAGATCGCTTTTCCCAGTGCAGAAGGATATGGAAAATACACATCTGGAGGCCGTGGAGGTCGAGTTATTAAAGTTACGAATCTGAATGATTCAGGAGAAGGTAGCTTGCGTGATGCAATTGAACAAAAGGGACCTCGGATTATTGTTTTTGCAGTTGATGGAACTATTGATCTGCAATCTAGACTTGTTGTTCAGAATGATAGTCTTACCATTGCTGGGCAAAGTGCTCCGGGTGATGGGATTTGTTTAAAAGGGTATCCTTTTTATGTAAATGCCAATAATGTTATTATACGCTATATTCGTTGCAGGATGGGTGATCTTCATAAAGTAGAAGATGATGCAATGGGAGGACGAAAGGTTAAGAATCTGATTGTTGATCATTGCTCTTCCTCTTGGTCTGTAGATGAATGTATGTCTTTTTACGGGGTAGAGAATCTTACTGTTCAGTGGTGCATGATTACTCATAGTCTTTCCAAGTCTTTTCATTTTAAAGGAGCTCATGGTTTTGGGGGTATTTGGGGAGGAGAGAAGGCTACTTTTCACCATAATCTATTGGCTCATCATAGCAGCAGAAACCCTCGTTTTGCTTCTGATGGTTGCACGCCTACAGATTTTCGTAATAATGTTGTTTATAACTGGGGTTATAAAGCTGCTTATGGAGGCGGAAGAGGCGGAAAAATAAACTTTGTTGGGAATTATTATAAGCCGGGTCCAGCTACATCTGAAAATAAGCGTACCTGTTTTCTTGATGCGGCTGTTGATGGTAGTGGTTGCTATTATTTGCAGGGCAACGTAATGGTTGGAAGTGATAAGGTAACAAAAGATAATTGGCTTGGTGCTCAGGAGAATATTACTCCATCTGTTCGCACTGATAAACCTTTTCCGTTTATGCCAATAAATGAGGATGCTCCCGAAAAAGCATATAAAAAAGTCTTAAGAATTGCTGGCTGTAATTTGCATAGAGATAGTTACGATACAAGAATAATCAGAGAAGTCCGTACTGGTAAAGCTACCGAAGGAGAAACTTTTGCCGGAGGTGGTAAAGGAATTATTGATTCGCAATCAGCTGTAGGAGGATGGCCGGTTTTGGAAAAGGGCAAAGCTTCGGCCGATACAGACGGAGATGGAATTCCTGATGTATGGGAGAAAAAGAGAGGATTGAATCTAAAGGATGGAAAAGATGGTTCTTTCTATACAATAAATTCTAATTTCACGAATGTTGAGGTTTATCTTAATGATTTAGTTAAGTAACTGTCAAATAACATAGCATAAATATCATAGTTTATAGAAGTTAGAGTAAAACTAACTTCTATATTTGTGCTTATAATCAAAATATTATCTAAGTACTATGAAGAAGATTTTATATTCTTGTTTAGCGCTGGTCTTATCAGCGAGTGGGGCTGCAAAGCAAACACCGATTAATCGTCAGGCTTTGGTTACCAGAAATAATCCTCAGATTACTGCATTCGATTCTCTTGCATCGCTTTCTGTGGGCAATGGTGAATTTGCATATACTGTTGATGCTACGGGGTTACAAACATTTCCTGAAATGTATTCAAATGGTGTGCCTCTTGGTACTCAGTCTCAATGGGGGTGGCACAGTTATGCCAATCCTAATAATTACAAGCATGAAGAGACATTGAAAATGTATGATTTTGGTCATGGTAAACAAGAACCTTACTCTACTCAGTTCAATGAGGCTGGTCGTCAAAAAGAAGCGGCTAACTGGTTTCGTGTGAATCCTCACCGTTTGCATTTAGGTATTGTTGGTTTTGAATTGGGTAAAGATGTAAAAGCTGCTAATATTATCAATATCAAACAACAACTGAATCTTTGGAAGGGTAATATAATCAGTAGCTTTACTTTGAAAGGTAAAACGGTACAAGTGGAGACAGCTTGTCATCCTCAGAAAGATATGATTGCTGCAAAGATTAATTCTACACTGCGCCCTGCGGTAAACTTTCGTTTCCCTTATCCTTCAGGAGGACATTGTGATGATGGTTGCGACTGGACAAAGAATAATCTTCATAGTACTGTAGTAGTAAGTCAGAGTGCTCAATCGGCAATACTAAAAAGAGTAATTGATGCAACTGTTTATTATGTTAAGATACAATGGGAAGGTAAAGCTAAACTGACTGAAAAACAAAAAAATTATTTTGTACTTACTCCTCAATCAGATAACTTCGCATTTACTTGTTTGTTTACTTCAGACCAACAAACAGCAAAGCAACCTGCTGTTGCAGAAACATTGACTGCTGCAGGTAACTATTGGACTTCTTTTTGGAAGAATGGCGGAGCCGTAGATTTCTCTGCTTGTAAGGACGTGCGTGCCAAAGAACTGGAACGTCGCGTAGTGCTTTCACAATATCTTCTTGCTATTCAATGTGCCGGATCAACTCCTCCACAGGAAACAGGACTAACTTATAATTCATGGTTTGGTAAATTTCACCTTGAAATGATATGGTGGCATCAGGCTCAATTTGCTTTATGGAACCGCCCGGAGCTTTTAGACCGTACGCTTGGATGGTATGAAAAAGCTTATCCAATAGCTAAAGAAATTGCAAAGCGTCAAGGCTTTGATGGAATTCGCTGGATGAAGATGACTGATCCTTCTGGCATTGAAGCTCCTTCAAAGGTAGGCTCGTTCCTTATCTGGCAACAACCTCACTTAATCTATATGGCAGAATTACTTTATCGTAGTAATCCTAGTGCCGAGGTTATTAAGAAATATAATAAGATGGTTCAGGAAACTGCAACTTTTATGTATTCATTTGCCACTTACGAGAAAGATAAAGATCGCTTTGTGTTGAAAGGTGCTATTCCTGCTCAGGAAACTCTTCGTGCTTCAGAAACAGTAAATCCTCCTTTCGAACTTTCTTATTGGCATTTTGCTATGAGTGTGGCTCAAAAATGGCGTGAACGCGCAGGCGAAAAACGTAATCAGAAATGGGATGAGATGATTGAAAAACTCTCTCCACTTGCTGAAAAAGATAGCTTATACCTTGCAGCTGAAACTGCATTAGATACATACACAGATATTCGTTTTACTTCCGATCATATGGCTGTACTTGGTGCAGAAGGTATTTTACCTAAATGCAAACTTGTGCGCAATGATTATATGAAGAATACGCTTGACTGGATTTGGGATAACTGGAACTGGGATCAGACATGGGGATGGGATTATCCGATGACTGCAATGAATGCTGCCCGTCTTGGTGAACCAGAAAAAGCTGTTGGAGCTCTATTGATGAACAAGCGTACAAATACGTATTTGGTGAATGGGCACAATTATCAGGATGATCGTTTGCGTGTTTATCTTCCAGGTAATGGTGGTTTGCTTACAGCTATTTCTATGATGTGCGCCGGATGGGATGGTTGCAATGAAAAGAATCCAGGTTTCCCTAAAGACGGTAATTGGGATGTGAAGTGGGAAGGACTTTCTCCAATGCCTTAATTGGTTACTTGTTCAATCATAGCCAAACTTTGAGAATAATAAATATAGATATGTTCAATATGAAATTTGTGAGAATGCTGCCGCTCCTTCTTCTAGGAGTGACAGCTTCTGCACAGCCATTAGCTTCGCTTAATGATGCTCAACGTGGAGCGCAACGAAAATTGCGTTATACTCCCGACGGTGAAGACTTTGTTATTGTTAATGGTGATAAAAAGTTTAACCGTGCACTTTACGGTTCTCACACGGGCTTTCGTGTGGAAACTGGTGATGTGCCCGAATTTGCTCTTTATCTTCCACGGATGGGGGGCAACCTTAGCTTTGGGATTGTTGGTGATTCTAAAGTGCTATCTTTAAATAAGGCGGCTTACATTGAAAGTCGCTATCGTGCCGGTTCCCGTATTTATACAATTAAGGACCCTTTATTGGGCAATGGATGCATTCGTATCACAGCTCTTTCAATGTATAGTGCGGATGGAGCTGTTTTTAAAATAGAGACAGAGAATATACCTGGAAATATATCCTTAACCTGGCGCTTTGGTGGTGCTGCTGATAAACGATTTAGTCGCGAAGGTGACTTAGGTGTTGATCCGTATGATAGCTTTGAACTTAAGCCTGAATACTGTATAGGCAACGTTTATTTAATAGATCGCAATAGCTTTACACTGAAGTTTGGGAAGAAAGAACCTCGTCAGTTGGCAGGAATATTTCCTACTGATGCTAAGTTAAGTGTAGCAACTGATTTTCCTGTTCTGGATGGAAAACTTTCCATAACCGGAGGTAAAACTTATTATATAGCATTGCAGAGTTCCAATCTGGACACGTTTTTAGACTATCCGGCATTGGCTGATTGTTTTGCTAAATCAGAATCAACCCGTGCAACGCTTGCTTCACGAATTAAAATAGATACTCCCGATCCCTACTTCAATACACTGGGATCAACATTGGCTGTAGCAGCAGATGGAATATGGAGTGGAGAAGTATGGCTTCATGGAGCAATTGGTTGGCGAATGCCTCTCAGCGGTTGGCGTGCAGCTTATACCGGAGATGCTTTAGGCTGGCATGATCGTGCTCGTTCTCATTTTGATGCTTATGCAGCAAGTCAGGTTACAAATGTTCCGGCAGTTTTCCCACACCCAACTCAGGATAGTGCAATGAATCTTGCCCGTTCTGATAAGCGTTGGGGTACTCAGATGTATAGTGATGGTTATATTTGTCGCAATCCTCGTGAGAATAATAAGATGCATCATTACGATATGAATTTGTGCTATATCGATGAACTTTTGTGGCATTTTAACTGGACCGGTGATTTAGCCTATGCAAAACAGATGTGGCCTGTCCTTACCCGCCATCTTTCTTGGGAGAAAAGGAACTTTGATCCGGATAATGACGGACTCTATGATGCCTATTGTTGTATTTGGGCAAGTGATGCTCTTTATTACAATAGTGGAGCAGTTACTCATTCATCAGCTTACAATTACCGGGCAAACCGCTTGGCTGCTGAGATTGCCACCAAAATAGGTGAAGATCCGAAACCTTATGCTGATGAGGCCAAGAAGATTTTGAATGCATTAAATGCTCGTCTTTGGATTTCTGCCAAAGGACATTGGGCAGAGTTTCAGGATTTTATGGGCAAGAAGAAGCTTCATGAGAGTGCTGCTGTGTGGACCATTTATCATGCAATAGATTCAGATATACAGAATTCATTCCAAGGCTATCAGGCTACCCGATATGTAGATACGGAAATTCCTCATATTCCTGTTATAGCAGATGGATTAAAAGATGAAGGTTACGCAACAGTTTCCACAACTAATTGGTTGCCTTATTCATGGTCAATCAATAACGTAGCTTTTGCTGAGGTGATGCATACTTCACTTGCTTACTGGCAAGCTGGAAGAAATGAAGAGGCATTTAAATTACTAAAGAGCTCGGTACTCGACGGAATGTATTTAGGTAGCAGTCCGGGTAACTTTGGACAGGTTAGCTTTTACGATGCGGCTCGTGGTGAATGTTACAGAGATTTTGGCGATCCTATAGGTGTTGCTTCCCGTGCCCTTGTTCAGGGATTATTCGGAGTAATACCTGATGCAATGAACGGTCGGGTTCTGGTTCGCCCTGGTTTCCCTACTGCCTGGAATCATGCATCAATTTCTACACCGGATATAGACTTTACTTTTAAACGCGTTGGTAATAAAGAAACATATAATGTTGGGCTGAAATTTGAAAAGCAACTGGCACTTGATTTACATGTACGTGCTCTTTCAGATAAAATCAGTTCTCTAAAGGTAAATGGAAAAGAAGCTAAATGGACATTTGCTGAATCAGCTTCCGGCTATCCGGTTATTCAGATTTCTTCTCTTCCGGCAAGAAATAATAAAATTGAGATTGTTTGGGCAGGGGAAAGTTTAGTAACAGTTCCTGCAGTTGCTTCTGCATCAAAAGGTCTTTTGTGGTCTTTGAATCTAGGCAACCCTATTAAGAAGATATATGATCCGCAAGGAGTTCTTGCTAAATCAAAGATTTCCGGAAGTGTACTCTCAGGTAAAATTATTGCTGAAGCTGGTAGTCATACTCTTTTTGCTTTGCTTTCTCAGGGACAGATGGAGTGGTGGATGCCTGTAAACGTAGATGTTAAAGGTCAGACTTCAAATGTTACAAAGGCATTTGCCAATGTAAATAGCTCTACTTGCGAACCGGTTAATATGGATAATGCATTAAATGCATCGGTTAACCAGATATTTAAAAATGAATATCTGGCTCCCCGTTCCCCATATACTACGCTTCAGTTACCTAAACAAGGAATAGGTGAATGGTGTCATCCTCAAACTAGTGCCGAGATTGATGACTCTGGCGTTCGTTCTAAAGTTCGTGATGGAGTATTGTCAACCTCTCTTGGAGTGCCTTTCAGAACTCCTGCAGAAGGAAACAACATAGCCTTTACCACGCTTTGGAATAACTATCCGGACAAGCTTACGGTAGCACTAAAGGGCAAGGCTTCTCATGTTTACCTGCTGATGGCAGGAACTACAAACCACATGCAATGTCATATGGTTAATGGAGTTGTTAAGGTGACTTACAAAGATGGTTCTAACAGAATTGTTGAACTTAGTAAACCCAGAGAACTGGTGTCCCATTGAACAGGATTTCTTTGTTGATGGTGCAGCCTTTAAAATTCAGGCGCCACGCCCATACAGATTGCATTTGCAGTCGGGTATAGTGAGTGATAACCTGGAGAAGGAGCTTCATATCAGTGGAGTTTACGGAAGAAGTATAAAAGGGGGTGCGGGTATTTTACTAGACCTTCCTTTGAATAAAGAAAAAGAATTGAAAAGTCTGCAATTGGAGACTCAGACTAATGATGTGATTATTGGTTTGATGGCTGTCACTTTGCAGAGATAAGAAAGATTGTGATTAATTAAAGATATATTTGTTTAGATTAGATTTGTTAGTGTTGCAAGAGGTGGAATTTTAGTCCTGTGAAGGAGCGAAATTTCACCCTTGTTGTTTTAAAGAACTTCCTGACTTTTCCCCTTTGGGTTTTATATTGCTGGAGAACCATTTTAAAAGATAAAAGAAGAACTTATAAATCCTTGTACAAAAGATTGCATTCTTCTGTACAAAACAATATATTCTTTTGTACAGAAGAAAACATTGTTTTGTACAAGATAACTAAAATTTTCCGCCATTCATTTTAATTATATCTGGTATCATTGATTATATTAAATCTAAAATATTATATTTGCCGTCATTAAACAGGATAAACGTGGTGACGATACGCATTTTCGCTATGAAAAAACAGATGTTTTACAGAAGAATTCTGATTTGGTTGCTGAGATTCCGGCATCGAAAAGGCTATGGAGTACATTCTCCCTTTGCTTTTAATCTGATAACCTGGGTTATTTATGAAAAAGCTCCTTACTATGATTATAAGTATTTAAGAGAGATAATAAGCAAAGCACGTGAAAAGTCACCTGCTATGTGGAGCCGCTATCTTGAGAGTTTCCGAATTTATGAACTTCTTTTTAGATTGGTCAATTATGCTCAGCCTCACACTATCCTTGAAATTGGGACCTCTGCCGGAGCAAGTGGCATCTATCTTTCCTGTTGCAAGAAAAAGGCTCGATTCATTACTTTGGATGAGCAATCTATTGCGAATACTCTGGCTGCTGGTTTATTCAACCGTTATAGTAACAAGATAGATTCTCGTGTTGGAGACATATCTGTTTTGGTTCCTCAAGCGATATCTGAATTAATGACTCTCGACTTTTTCCTTTACATCCCGGTAATTATCCTTTGAGTACTCTTAAAGCGATGTTTGAACAGTGCGTGAGTAAAAGTAATCCTCGTTCCGTCTTTGTTATACAAGATATATATAGCTCATCAGATGTGAAACAATGGTGGAAAGAGCTTGTAGCCGACGAACGGGTGGGGATAACTTTTGATCTTTACCACATGGGTCTCATCTTTTTTGATAAAACAAAGATAAAACAACACTATATAGTCAACTTTTAAGTATGTTTGTTGGTTAACATAATACGATCTATAAATAAAACGCAATGAAGAAAAGCAAAGTATATACTAAAACAGGAGACGAAGGAACTACCGGACTGATAGGTGGAACAAGAGTTTCTAAAACAGACATTCGTTTGGAATCGTATGGCACAGTAGATGAACTAAATGCTCATTTGGGACTACTGTTAACATACCTAGAGGATGAAACGGATAAAAAGTTCGTATTAAAGATACAGCATAAACTTTTCTCCGTAGGTTCTTATTTGGCAACTGATCAAAGTAAGACTGCACTAAACAAGGTAAGTATCATTCTTCTATCAGACATAGAAGAGATTGAGCAGCAAATAGACATGATAGATGAACAATTGCCAACTATTAATCGTTTTGTTATACCTGGTGGATGCATTGAAGCTGCACATTGCCATGTTTGCCGAACAATTTGCCGCAGAGCAGAAAGACGTATCTTAGCACTTGCAATGACCTGTAACATAGATAGAAATGTTATAGCATTTATCAACCGTTTCTCTGATTATTTGTTCCTTTTATCGCGAAAACAGAACATAATAAAAAATAACAATGAAATATTCTGGGATAATGCTTGCAAATGAGATTATTTATTATACTTTTGCGGAAAATTAAAACACGAGTTTAGTAATCATTTTTAATACTAACAACTATGTATTGGACATTGGAATTAGCATCTAAACTGGAAGATGCGCCTTGGCCCGCATCCAAGGATGAACTTATCGATTACGCTATGCGCTCTGGCGCACCACTTGAAGTAATTGAAAATCTTCAGGAAATGGAAGATGAAGGTGAGGTATATGAAAGTATAGAAGATATTTGGCCGGATTATCCCAGCAAAGAAGACTTTTTCTTCAACGAAGAAGAGTATTAAACTAATTTATTAAAGGAAGGTAATTCTAATGCCTTCCTTTTTTGTTTATTTGCTCTATTTTCTCTGTTCTTTTTACTTTTGTACTTCATTATATGGTAAGTAACACAATTTATTGACTCTTTAGCAGTTAATAAAGGGAGGTGTTTATTTATATTCGGATGCATGAATGATAATTAAAAGATTACTTTTATTTTATTTTGCTTTGCTTTGCTGCTTTGCTGCAAATGCACAGTTTGATGCGCAGTTCAGTCAGTATTGGGCTGTGACCGGATATTATAATCCTGCTTATGCCGGACAAACGGATAAATTAACTGTCTCGGGTGCCTACAGTCAGCAATTGATGGGTTTTACTAACGCTCCTAAATCAATGTATTTCGGCGCAGACATGCCATTCAAATTTCTTGGAAATAAACACGGGGTAGGCGTTACCCTTTTTAATGAAGGAATAGGTCTTTTCAGGAACCAGATGTTTGGACTGCAGTATTCTTATAAGAAGCAATTAGGAAAAGGACAATTGGGGGTTGGACTGCAGGTTGGTGCCTTAAATATTTCTTTCGATCCAACTAATATAAATTTAGGGGACGAGACTAACGATGATGCTTTCCCAACCACTACAGTTTCCGGAATGAGTATGGACGCAGCAGTGGGTGCTTTCTATACACATCCCCAATATTATGGTGGGATTTCGGTAACACATCTTACAGGCCCAACAGTACTGATGGGCGAAAATAATGAGTTTAAGGTAGATCCTACTATTTATTTAACAGGTGGATGCAATATTAAAACAAGAAATCCGTTAATTTGGTTACAGCCATCTTTCTTATTAAAAAGCGATTTGGTTTCTACAAAAGTAGATTTAACGGGACGAATGTTCTATAATTATAATGATAAAACCTTATATGGTGGTTTATCTTATAGTCCGGGTACATCGGTTACGTTTTTAGTTGGAGCAAAAATAAAGAATATTACTGTTGGCTATGCTTACGATATGTTTACGTCGCAAATAGGAGCCGGAAGTGGAAGTCATGATCTGTTTATAAATTATTCAACGGATATTAATTTCTCGGGACACAGTAAAAACAAACATAAAAGTATACGTATTTTATAAGAAATATGAAAAAGCTCTTATTCATAACAAGTATAGTCATAACTGTTGCACTAAGTTCATGTGGCGGTCCTATCGGAGAGTCTTCTGCGGGAGGCGAATTAACAGGCGTCGGTGCGGTAGCATGGGATGAACCTTCACCTTATGGTATGGTGCTGGTTAAGCGGGGATCGTTTAAAGTAGGTCCGAGTGAAACTGATAGTCTTTGGGGCAAGTCTGAT
>Ga0183099_1000001_pt2 | contig 151047 bp, 135 predicted proteins | sample Biomet1_FD_127788 | JGI IMG/M metagenome (GOLD analysis project Ga0183099, IMG submission 127788) | Microbial communities from bioreactor (seeded with anoxic lake sediment) at LBNL, California, USA - Biofuel metagenome 1 | ecosystem: Engineered > Bioreactor > Anaerobic > Unclassified ...
ACTAAGTTACCATATTGAACTGCTTTAATGCCGTTTTGCTCAGTGACTAATTCTGGGAAAACTTTTTCAACTTCTTGAGCGATTAAACCAACACTAGGTGAATTATCTTTCTTCCAATTAAAGGTAACACCACGAAGTTGAATAATTTTAGCTAAAGAATTATCAATCGTATTAATATTCTTTTTTAGTTTAACATCAGATGCGTAGATGAAACCATTAGCTGTAATAGTTCCGCTTACTGTACCGCCAGTAATTGGTAGAGCATAAGAACCAACATTTTCAGATGTAACAAAGTCATACCATGGAGTAACACTACTAGTACTTCCGGTTTGTCTTCTGTACTGCGGAGGACCCCAGAATGGAAGTCTTAAAGAATAATGATAATAAGACGCACCATCACCATGGTTAGCAATTATATAATGAGCCCAACCAGTGGTGCCATCAAAATCGCCAGATGTCTGATAATAAGTTAAATTACTACTACCGTATCCTGTTATATTTAATTTATTGGCACTATCAGCGCTACTAGCATAACTTACCGACAAGGCTGGTCTATAAGCTAAATAACTATCACCATTTGAATCGGCTGCCCAAACATAAGTTGGCCCATTGCTACGATTTGACCAAGAAAAATGTTGACCATCAACTGTGTCAGAATTAGAAATATTGCCTGTAATCGAGCCTGTAACTGTAACATTATTTAATCTTGAAGTACCGTTTGGATCCATGTAATAACTAGTATCATTACGGTCATAGAAGATTGGTGATTGCATATCATCCCTAGATCTAATACTTCCAGAAATAGCGGCTAAAAAAGTACCATTTTCCATAACCAATAAACCGTGAGTATTTAAGTTACTAGCGACACCACCAGCATTAGGATGAGACCAGGCTAAACCATATAAATTTCCAGTATTTGAACCGTCAGCTGCTAATCCCCATTGATAGCCCATAGAAAATACACCTTGATATCTATATGAATCATATGTACCGACTAAACCGTAACCATAGTTAGCATTAGTGTAAATATTTTCACGAGAACGAATACCTCCAGCCACATCTAATTTATAACCTGGACCTGTTGTTCCAATACCGACATTACCATTAGATAAAATATGCAAAGTATCCCCGGCTTGATTAGAAAATATATTAAATCCATTATCTCTACCATCTTTACCTGCCCACCATTGGTTTGTTTGAGATCCTACAGCAGAATTTGTGTCAGCCCCATATTGTACCAATGAATAACCACCAGCACTACTACCAATTCTTATACCTTCTGAATAATTTTGAGGAGCTCCAACAGGATTAATCGTTAAAGTACCATATATATAAGCTTTGGTAGTGGGATTGTTTGTCCCTATACCAACATTACCAGCGATAATAGCCCCACCACCAGGAGGCGTTGCTCCACCATAGCCTGAAGTTAAACCACCATCGGTACCCAATAACCCACCAGCAGTCCAAACATTTTTACTGTTATAAGTTCTAATCCATGAACCATCTGACATATACCAACCACCACCATAATCATTAAAATAAAAAGGGTTAGATCCTCTAGCACGAAAAACACTAGCATATACATCATTAGGAAAACTATAATTTCCACCACCCGTGTTAGAACCAAAAGTACCAGCTGAAAGATTAGCCGCATTTAAAGTGCCAGACATAGCACCAGAAATAGTTCCTGAAACACTTAAATCACCTTGTATTGATTGAACGTTAGGAGCTGGTAGTGCTTCTGCCATCCAACCAGTAGAGGTTAAATTATTATTTATTAGATTACTGCCATCTTGATATTCCAAAGTAACCGTAACCGTATTTGTATTAGCCGCCCAAACAGGAATAGAAAGATATCCATTTTCTACAACCAACGCCCCAATCCTTAAATTACTATAAGCATCACCTGTAGTAGAAGTTACTCTAAAATCATTTCGATTAAGAGTACCATCGCCAGGAACATAATAAGAATATTCACCGGATAACCAACCCATAATTGGAGTATAATTCCAAGTACCTTGAACGGTAATTTTTACACTAGCAATATTGCTTGAACTAATTGGCTGTAATCTTACATACCATTTTCCTGGACCAGAGTTTGCAGTTCCGTTACTTAAATAAATTACTTTTTTAGAAACTGATTCTTGTTTAATGGCACCAGAAACATCTAGCTTTGCGCCTGGGCTAGCATTACCAAGTCCAGTATTACCATTCATTACTAAAAAAGTTCCGTCATTGATAGTAGCCGCTGTTGATTTAAGAACTAAGATATCAGAATAAGCCCCCATCCCATCATTGCTAGTGCCAATAACTAGAGCGCTATTTTCTCCAGAATCACCCCAATAATTATAAGAATTATTATCATTATCAAATTTAATATAGCCATAATCAGCACCTCCAGTATCTGAACCACCAAACGATTCCTCGTTACCAAAATAAAAAATATTACCAGCATCCATCCCAGCATTACCACGTAATCTAGTAGTACCATTTACATCTAGTTTTGCTCCTGGACTAGCCGTTCCAATTCCAACACTACCAGGAAAATATGCTCCACCAGAAGAATTAATTATCTGAGTTCCATTAGCTTCAGGACTACCAATGTAAAATCCATTTGAAGCTTGAAAATAATTTCCTTCAAAAGCACCAGTACGAAGTAAAGCACCATCCTGAGCTGCGTCTCCATTAAAATTAATTATCGCTCCAAACTGCTTACCATTATATACTGGGTTACTATCATCATAAGTTAAGTCTGGGCCATCACCATCAGGATTCCATTGGGAAGATCCAAGCAACATACCCGAAAAAGTTGAAGCGGAAACTGCTCCCGGAAAAGTATAATTCCCGCCACCAGAATTAGAACCAAAAGTGCCAGCTGAAACATTACCTGCACTAAGCAAAGTTGAGCCCAAAGACGCACCAGTAATACCACCGGTTACATTTAAAGTACCAGTAATATTTGAGTTACCATTAACATTTAATCTATAAGTAGTACCCGGACTATCAGTGCCGATACCAATATTGTCTGAGGCTGTACCAACAGAGATGGCTTTAGCTTTAGCTTCTTGAATTAGGGCAAAACCAAAGATAATTAAAAACAAAAATCCCAGTGGATAATATTTTTTTATTCCCTGTTTTAGATTAAATTTGCTAGTCATATATATAGATATTTATATACTTTTATTTTAACATTTTATTGTCATAAATAAAATAGAGTAACGCGGTATTTTGCGTTACTCTATTTATGAGACTTTGCTTAATTTTTTGCTTGGAGGCTTTGGATTTGAGCTTTCATTTCATTGATTTGATTTTGTTGATTTTGAATCTCAGTTTGCTGTTCTTTTACCGCCTCAATCAGTGGAGCCACTAAGTTACCATATTGAACTGCTTTAATGCCGTTTTGCTCAGTGACTAATTCTGGGAAAACTTTTTCAACTTCTTGAGCGATTAAACCAACACTAGGTGAATTATCTTTCTTCCAATTAAAGGTAACACCACGAAGTTGAATAATTTTAGCTAAAGAATTATCAATTGTGTTAATATTCTTTTTTAGTTTTACGTCAGATGCGTAGATGAAACCACCAGCGGTCATAGTACCACCAATAGTAGAATTATTTGAACCATCTTTATATACAACAGAATACCATGTCTGCCAACCACCATTATATCTTCTAAAATACAGATTATCATCCCACATGTTTTGAACAATTTGGAAACCGTAAGCTGTATCACCCGGATGAGAACCAATTGAGATACCATTAGAATAACCAGCACTGGAATTAAAAGCTTGACCAGTATTCCAAGAATAAAATGGTCTCAAACCACTGCCTGGATGTGAGTTGTCTGGATTTGAGGCAACGCCATTAACCTTGTCTGATCTATTAGCAAAATCAACACTTAATGCTGGTCTGTAAGCTAAATAACTATCACCATTTGAATCAGCTGCCCAAACATAAGTTGGACCGTTACTACGATTTGACCAAGAAAAATGTTGGCCATCTACAGCATCTGCATAATCAGCTCGATAAGCTGTGTTAACTAATATAGCTCCTGTGTCTGTTCTACCAACACCCCAAGCACCTAGATGTTTATAGCCAGATGTTGGAGTAACAACATTATCAGCTACATCAGCATAAGGACGATAAGCATCGGAATAAATTCTATACCAAGAATTCCAAGAATCATTATCACCATTTTTAATTCTATAACTTAAAGCAGTGCCACCACTATAAGTTCCATTTAATTCTAAATCGTAATTAGCTGAATCAAATCTAACCACTGGGCCAGTCCATGGAGCACCTACTGAATAAGTAAAACCAGAACGATTTCTACCCATCCAATTTGCGTCTAAAGTGAAACCTTCATATTGAAAAAATGAACCAGAGTGAAGACCGTCTAAAGTATCAGAGTTTCCAGCACTGCCAGCATATCTTACTCCTAAGTCTGAAGGTTCAATCCAACCAGAGCCAGAATAAGCGCCATTATTGTATACATATCTTGAATAATCAACAAAGTTTGTTCCTTCGCCACGATGAGTAGCTATATCATTAATTGAATAGCAATTTCCATTATACCGACATAAATTACCATCAATAGATATTTGTTTGTTAAAATAAAACGCATTTCTATCTGTCTGAAAATGGGACCATGCACTATTTTGTGGACCAATATCAACATAGCCACTGTCAGTTTGCACTCGTAATGCGTTACCACCACCTTTCTGTAATTTAGTATTACCATCTGTTATAGAAATGTCACCAGTCGCTATTGGTGCATAGCCACTAAGATCAGAATTTCTAAAATTAAATACACTATTAAAATAAGTGATTTGACCCCAATATCTATTACCCCAATGAAAACCAATTCTTGGAGCATATTGTTCTATATGACTTATACCAGTTGTGCCATAATTATATTCTCTAGCTTGAAAAGCTGTTGAACCTGGGTTTGTATTACTACCCTCCGTAGCCGAAACAACACCAGCGCCCACATTTATAGCACCGGGAAAACTATAATTTCCACCACCAGTATTAGAACCAAAAGTACCGGATGATAAATTAGCGGCATTTAGAGTGCCAGACATTGGACCAGAAAAAGAAGCGGCAGAAATTGTACCAGTAGATTCAATTGCACCCCAAACTTTCAATTTAGAAAAATAACTGCCTGAGCCAGCTAAAGTTCCCGCACTGCCTGAAGCCCCAGAACCTAGATGCAAAGTAGCGGTTGCCCCTTCCATACTAAATTGAGCTCCACCATTTCCGTAATCATGAAAAGTTAAAGTTGGGTAAACACCATCGCCAGTTGAACCACCAACTCTATCCAAAATTTCTACACTATTTGTTTGTAGTGTTCCGCCAGCCCAACTGTAATTTGTATATGTTCCAGAATTATCAACCTGAAATTTTCCTTTAACATCTAACCTAACTTGTGGATTTGTTGTTCCAATACCAACAAGACCACCAGCTACACCAGTATCAGCTGCCTGTGAAATATACATTAAAGTTCTTGAAGAAAAATCTTCATCAACTACTCTAAAAACATAACCAGAATCACCAGCACCAAAAGCGGTCACGCCATCATTATCAATAGCGATACCTCCTGTTTCACCACCATTTATACCATCTTGTATATATAGCCCTTTTGTTTGTCCTCCATCATGCATTTTGTAACCAGCACGAGACGTGGTTGTTCTTTGAAAGCTAGAAAGCATAGTTTGTCCGGCATCGGTTTCAGCTAAAGTTGAAATTAGTCCCGGAAAAGCATAATTACCTCCGCCAGAGTTAGAACCAAAAGTACCAGCTGAAACATTACTTGCATTAAGCAAAGTTGAACCCAAAGAAGCGCCAGTAATTCCACCAGTTACATTTAAAGTACCAGTGATATTAGAATTACCATTAACATTTAATCTATAAGTAGTACCAGGACTGTCTGTTCCAATACCAATATTATCTGATGCGGTACCAACAGAAATGGCTTTAGCTTTAGCTTCTTGAATTAGAGCAAAACCAAAGATAATTAAAAACAAAAATCCCAGTGGATAATATTTTTTTATTCCCTGTTTTAGATTAAATTTGCTAGTCATATAGTAAATATTTTATGTCTATATTTTACCACTAATTAATATTCTTCGCCATATAGGAAATAAGATTAATTCCGTTAAACCATGGCGAATATTCGGCGTCGCGAGTTTTAAAATCAGCTTTTACATAAAAAGCGGTTGAAGTTGAACCTTCAAACTTATAATTATTATCTGAGCTCGATTGCCATTTAATTCCATCATTTGAAACGGCTAAAGAATATAAATTAGCGGGAGCGTTTATAACATATTCTTTTAGTTCAACGCTAACAATTTTTTTGTCAGTAAAATCACTTAAGTTAAGACTTTGATAATGATAAGCGTGACTGTTATTAAAACCTTTATCCACAAAAGAAAACAAACTATCTTCACCCGCAAAATTACGAGCAATATTTAATTCCCGATTACCTTTTAGACTGCAAATAGCGGTGCCTGAATCTAAAATTTTTGATAAATCAACTGAACCCTGAATATTGGCTGAATTATTTTGCCATAATTTTATAAGCTTTGGTTTATCAGTGGTATCGCTACAAACATACCAATTAGCGGTATTTCCAGAACCACCACGAAGGATTCTGGCTTTGAAACCACCTTTAGTAACCCGAAGTCCAAAATATTGCGAGACATCTTGCCAGTTGCCTTTATTATATAAATAACCAATTCCTTCATAACCGGAATATAAAATTATAAATTGGCTATCGCTACCACCAGCACTAATACTACCGCCCTTAAAATCATATTGGGTTTTTATTTGATGTTCAGAGTTAGAAGTAATTAAAGCTTCCATATTTTTGCCATCAAACAAATAAACATAACCAACTTCTCTGCCGTTTTCAACTGTTACCACACCCATCACCCATTTTTTATCCAACAAACTAAAAGTAAAATTAGAAATTTGTTTATCTTTAAGTTCACCTGGCAAATCAATTAAATTATCTTTGTAATACAATTGACCATCCTGTTCTCTTAAATCTCCAGTTTTATTAACTGAGATACCACAAAACGAATCCGAACAATTTTTTTGTTTTTTAAAAGTATAAACCGGCAAAAAAGTTACCGCCGTTACCACATCATCCAATTGCATATTAGTTTTAGCAGCATCAATCAAGAGTGGGTTAAAAAATGGTTCTGCGGTTACATTAGAATATCCTTGATTGATATCAGGTGGCGTTGTTGTAGGGGTATAATTTGTGATAACTGGCGTATCAGTAGCAACTGAGCCTTCTGGTTTACTGACATCTTCACTGGATTGCAAATGATTTGTAATTGAGCAATAGTCTAAAATTATGCCGAGCTGCTTTCGCAGTTGGAAAATTTCAAACAATTTAATGACCGAAAATAAAATTGTAATCGCAAAAACTACAACCAGACACATCAAAAAATATTTATGTTTGATATTTTTTATGCTTTCTAGTTTTGTTTTTTTTCTAGCCATAGAAACCCTTTAAAATAGGGCGTAATTAATTCATTACGCCCTACTATTTTGAAGTAGTTTTAAATTGAACAATTTGAAAAAACTTAGTTATTTAATTATTAAACCAGCTTTTTCGGTTTGGTCAGCCGGTAAAGTTGGCCACTTCTTCCAATCAAAGCGCTTAGCAATTAAACGATAAGAAATTTCGGTTGGACGATCTGATTTAAAGATAATACTGTTACCAGAAATATAATAATAAGTATTAGCAAAGCTACCGTATGGAGTAATTAAAGCTTCAACATTATCTTTGTTGAAATCAATAACATTACGCCAAACCCAAAGATCGCTACCGATAGTTTGTTTATCAAAATTTATAACTGTTTGATATTCGCTACCAACTTTATCTTCAATGGCAACTTTACCAGTAACTTCTTCTTTTACGCCACCAACAACAGAAGCGGCAAAGGAAGCATAATTTGTGCCATGAATATTATAAAGAGGATCGACAGTGTTAACACTAATCTTATTGATACCAGTGATATTAGCAGTACCGCTCATAACTAAGTTACCAACAATGTTGGCGCCGCCATTAACGGTTAAAGTGCTGCCAATATTAACGTTACCGGAAGAATTAATATTCATTCTAAGATTTCCTGGATTTGATTCTCCACCCGTAAAAAAGGAAATATCACCGCCACTACTTACGTTTTTAATATATAAATGGGGTTGAGCAGTATATATATAACCACTAGATGACCAATTACCATTTGAATATGTAGATCCTATTGAACCTACAACTGTAGATACACCAGCATCATTATCCCAATGAGTTTCCGAATATGAAGAAGGTGAAGAAGATTTAAATCTACTATTTATTGCGTCACCTAAAATATCCAATTTGTATCCTGGACTCGCCGTCCCAATTCCTAAACTACCAGGAAAAGTAAAATTACCACCACCAGTGTTAGCCGCAAAAGAACCAGCCGAAACATTGGCAGCTGAAACTGTGCCAGTCATCGAACCACCAGTATAAGCAGTAGCGTTTAGAGTGCCATTAATATTGGTGTTTCCGTTGACGTATAATCTATAGGCACCTGGGTTGGTTGTGCCGATACCGACGTTGCCATTACTTCCATCTATTGTAAAAGAATTAGTGTAAGTTAATAAAGATGGATCACCGCCATAAGCTTGACTGTCAGTTGATCTGTCAATAGCAAAATTAGCCCAACTCGCAGTACCAACACCAGAATAAGTTGATCTTATTCTTGTTGCTTTTTGAGTAGAACCAACATCATTAGACATATAAAGAGCAGGACCATAATCCGGAGCCCCTAAATACTTAGTCATAAATCTCACTCCATTACCAGATAAAAATGTGTCTAACTTACCATAGGGGGTCGCCGTCCCAATTCCTAAATTACCAGTAAAACTAAAATCACCCCCACCAGTATTAGCTGCAAAAGCACCAGCTGAAACATTAGCTGCATTAACTGTAACACCAGTTATACCAGTAGCTGTTAGAGTACCATTAATATTGGTGTTGCCGTTGACATACAGTTTGTAAGCGCCAGGATCGGTTGTGCCTATACCAAAGTTGCCGGAAGATGTAAGACGCATATATTCCGATCCGTTATCAGCATTTTTAAAAGCAAGAAATGAATTGCCGTTTTCAGATAATTTACCAATCGTATAATCCGTACCAGGACTGGAAAAAAAGGAAATGCCACCAAAGTATGTACCAACTGCTGTTGCTTGGGAATCTCTCAAATATACAATGGCACCAGAGGTTGTATCTGGGGTTCCTTGCACTAATACATGGGACGCATTCATACTCCCAACAACATCTAATTTATAGTTAGGGCCAGTAGTCCCAATTCCTAAACTACCCGGAAAACTAAAATTACCACCACCAGTGTTAGCCGCAAAAGCACCAGAGGAAACATTAGGCGCCGCAATTGTAAGACCAGTGATACCACCAGTAGTAAGAGCTCCAGTTACATTTAAAGTACCAGTGATATTGGTATTACCATTTACATTTAATTTATAAGCACCAGCGTTAGCCGTTCCAATACCAACATTATAAGTTGTGGCGGCGAATAAATTATTTCCAGAACCAGTCCAATAACTGTTAGCACCGGTTAAGTTACCATTAGTTGTAATATTTCCGTTGTAATCAATTTTAAAGACTGTGTTGCCATAGCCCTTTTCAAGTAACAGAAAATTACCATTAGTATTGGTAGCTGAGGTAACACCGTAATAAATATTTTCACCAGCACCTAAATTTAAAGTGTTGTTACCAACTGACATACCGGCAGCAAGAGCTTCAGAGGACACTAAAAAACCCGCTAACAAAAGTATAGCTGATAAAAAAAATCTTTTTTTTATGTGTTTTGTTAAAATCATTTAACTAGAATAAATCTATTTATATTATAACAAATATTTTATTACTTGTCTTAACTAAAATTATTATTTAGCAACAATAATATTTCCTTTAGTGTTGCTAGTTTCACCACCACAAGCATTACAATAATATAAGAAAGAACCTTCTGTAACAGCTTGGAATTCTAAAATTTTAGTTTGTCCTTTTTTAGCTGATTGCTTCATGTTGTAACTTGGGAAAACAATGTCGTAATCTTTATCAACCGCAGTGAAGTTTACGTGAACTGTGTCCCCTACACGAGCAATGATTTTGCTTGGAGTAAATACACCACCTTCAGCTTTGATATCAAAACTTCTAAATTGAGCTTCAACACCAGGAGCGGCTGCAGTAACTACAGTTGGAATTGCAGTTACTTTCTTTTCAGCTTCAGATAACTGAGTATTTTGATCAGGAACTACGATGTTAGCTGGAACTTCGGTTCTATATTTATCAACTACAGTTGTAGTACCTTTATCAGTTGGTATTTGATCTGAAGTTATATCAGTACCAGTTTGAGTTTGAGTGTTTGTTGGATTTGTTGTGGTATTAGTTTTTGGTTTATTAGTTGTAACTAATAAAACGATAACTACAATCAAAATCAAAGCTACTGCACCAATGATAATGATTTTTTTTCGTGAATCTAAGTCCACTTTTTTTGTCTCATTTTCCATAAATTTTAAAATTAAGTTTTTATATTATATAAATTTTATTGCAAATTAACTAAGACATTAATTTCACCAGATTTTTTTGTTAAATCTTCTAATGCTTTACCAATAATGGTGCCTGGTTTTGAATCATCCGCTTTCATGGCATAACCAGAAATGCCAGAAGTAGTTAACCTGTCACCTTTAGATATTTTACCATTTATATCAATAACATTCACCTTTACAACTCCCATCATTGCAACAATTGCTTTATGTTTACTTGTTACACGACCCGCAATAATTGATGGATTATTGGAAACGATACCAACTACCGTGCTGTCATATTCTTTATCGCATGGATGAACTGATTTATAACCACCATCTCCCATAACAACCACAGTACCTGGTTCTAAGTTTTCAGTGGTGCTAAACTCTTCGGCGAAATCGGACCCAGTTTGAGTTTGAAGAGTGCCAGTAAAAATACCATCACCGTAAGCTTTAAGTGCCATACCTGTTCCAGCGTTGATGACTAATTTAGCAGCCGATAAATCGGTTGTGCCAATACCGACGGAGCCAGCAAAATAGTTTTTATCACTTGCACCGGCTTGATAAATACCATAAGGGGTATTCGTTTGTGTTCCAGCAGTCTGGCTGCCAATATATAAACCGGTGGTATTGGTTATTGTTCCTCCATTTGTTAAATTTTTAATATAAACACCATAATTATTTGTTATAATTCCGCTGGCATTACTGTTACCAGTTTGGAAATAGCCAGCATAATTTGTTCCAATTAAACCAGTATTAGTATTACTAGCAACACTACTTACGCCAGTATTTGTTGTTACAACACTACCAACACCTTGGTTAGTGGAACCAATCATCGAACCGTACATATTAGTAACAGTTCCCCCAGCCATATTATAAGCATAACTTGTAGCACCTATTGCTGTGTTTAGTGTCGAATTAGATTTAAAATTGACAGAATGAAATCCACCATTAAGAGCGGCCGCGCTTCCCGTACCAGAATAATCTACTTCATTTCTCTGGGCATAGACTGAACCGCTAAAGTTATAGGCCATCGTAGCAGGAACATTTACATTTATAGATAAGCCATAAATTGATGCCGCTGAATCTGCGGTTGGTCTTGGCTCAGCCACAATTAACTGCGACGCATAACGCCCTGATACTGTCGATGGAGTATCATAAATAGAAAATTGATTTGGAGTTACCGTTGACTGTCCTTGTGTTAAAACAGAATTTAAACTCAATTTTGTATCTGGCACCGTCGTTCCAATCCCAACATTACCAGGAAAACTAAAATTACCACCACCAGTACTAGATGCAAAATCACCAGCGGAAACATTTGAGGCCGAAACCACACCAGTTAAACCACCACCAGTAATTACACCTGAAACATTTAAAGTACCAGTGATATTTGAGTTGCCGTTTACATTTAATTTATAAGTACCTGGATTATCTATCCCAATACCTAAAGAGCCGGCAAAATAACTTGGAGTGGCACTATCATTAGCATATAAAGACCATTTATTAGTTCCATATATAGAACCAATATAAACACCATAAGCATTGGTAATTGTTCCAGTGTTTGTTCTAGCAGCTAAAGTTCCAGAATCAAAATAACCACTATAAGCATTATTTATAACCCCACTACCAGTATTTGAACTATAAATATAACCATAAGTACCAACAGCCTTGTCAGTCACCGGACTACCAGTACCTGATATATAGGAATAATCTGCTGACCCAAACTGCAAAGACACGTTTCCGCTACTATTACTTGCAGAATTTTTAGCACCATATATATTGGTTGCATTGGCGCCACCTATATTACCGACAGCATTCGCCGCACCAAACATATTAGAAACTGCTCCAGTTGATCGATTATAAACAATATTTTGTGTCGCCTGTAATACACCGATTGCTCCAGTTCCTAAATTATTAACATAACTTAAATTTCCAGTTAACTGATTATATGAATAAGTTGACGAAGAAGGAATTTGCATTGCTGTTTGCAGTCCCCAATTACCAGCAGTACTATTTGCTCCCGGATTTGGCTGATTAATAATATTTAGAGTAGCTTGAGAACCAGAAGTAGCAGTTGGTTGATCAAAAATAATGGCCTGTGTACCTGAATAAGGGGAATATAAAACTGGAAAAGAAACTCCTATTGTTAGAGGGCTAATTGGGGCTGCTGTTCCAATTCCAATCCCAACACTCCCAGGAAAACTATAATTACCGCCACCAAGATTATCCCCAAAAATACCAGAAGAAATATTAGCGGCGTTTAAAGTTCCTAAAAAAGAGGAAGCATTAAGAATGCCTGTGATATTTGTATTACCATTTACATTTAATTTATAAGCTCCTGGATTATTGGTGCCAATACCTAATGGTCCAGTCATCGCGGCTGTTTGCCAAGTATTTACAAAATCAGATGTTAAACCATTCCATTCAGCTGGATCTAAACGACTACCATCAGCCTTATTATAATCACCAAAAGCTAAAACATTTTCGCCAAACAAAAAAGAACCTGTTAACAGAAAAACAAAAAGCCAGGTCGCACATTGGCGCCAGGTTAGATTTTTTTTGTTTTTTATAGTAATCATAGGCGAACTATTTTGCCTCTTACAAGTAACTAAATTATATCAATTTTTAACGAGTTACGCAAAGATTTTATTTAGAAACTAAGCTCCACACTTCTCTTAGTAGCTCCATAAGAACCAGTTGAAGTCAGCACGATTGGTGACCAAGTTTTATAACCCACTGAAAACTTACCAAAACCATCAGGCATCGCTACATCAGGAAAAATATCGGTGTCTAGTGTGCTACCATTTAAATCGTAATCCAATCTGCGAACTTGCATCAGTGAATATTCAGCGCCACTTTCGGCAATAAAATAAGCCCGAGCGGAATCATATTGTAAACCGCTAGTCCGCAAGCCAGAAATAATTAAATAAGACCCAGCAAAAGCCACCACCATAATGCCGGAAACTAAAAATAAAGTTAAAAGTAGCGCGTTGCCTTTTTTATGTTTCATAAACTAATCTATTTTATAATAACGAGACGATAAAGTAGTTTGAATTTTCATCGTTGATTTTTCAACATCTTGACCTGGAGCATGAGAGACTAGTTCCATTGTCAAAGTTGGCTGAGCGGCGGCTGAATCAGTTACAAAATGTAATTCATCAATATTAATTTTCGCTGGTGTTATAAAATCAGTGGTTGAATCTCTGGTAATGGCAAATCGATTTACATTATTTCCCGAATCGTAAACCATTGAATAAGTCACGCACTCATCATGATAATTACGAAAGGTTAAACTGTCAGAATCAACTGAGACAAAACTAGTTTTATAAATATCCATTGCTGGTAGTGCACACAAACCATTATTACGTTTAGCCATTCTAACTTCTTTACCAGTTACTTCTAAAAAGTATTTAAGGCTTTCTTCAACATTCTGCGTGGCAATCGCACTCCGCTGACTTTTAATAACCAACTGAAAAATATTCATCGCCCCCGTAATAATAATCGCAAAAAGAGCCGTTGACACTAAAACTTCAATTAAAGAAAAGCCTGATTTTGCTTTGGAAATATTCATATATTTAGCGCCAATCATATAACAGCGTCTGCAGTTCGTAACGATATGGATGATTATGATCGGTCCAAGAAATAATTGATTTAACTTTAAGCGGTTTTCCGATTTCCGTATTTAATCTAACAACGGCAATCTGTCGATTAAAAATAGTTGGCACAAGTCCGGTGTCACCACCATTATCATGAACATAAAAACCATCTTTTAAATAAATTTTAGCGGCTGAATTATCATAAACCGGAATGCCACCACGATAATCAGTTCGATAAAAACCATCACTTAAATTGGTATCAAAATCAACCCCATTTTTCCAATTAGTATCTCTTACATTTCTAATCAGTTCAATTCCCTCTTGTGCCAAACTGGAAGCAATTAAATTATTTTTATTAATACTTTGAACTTGAATGTTTTGAATAATCAAAGACACAATGCCCAACATCGCCGTTGAAACAATAAACAAAACCACTAAAATTTCCATTAGTGAAAAACCGGCTTTAAATTTTAGATGTTTGGCTGTTGGCATACTAATTAACTACTTCTGTTAAACCTAAAAAATTAACCCGCACAGTTTTAGTCGTGTTGGCTTTAGTATCTTTTAAAACAATATCTAACTGTTTATGAATTGAAGATCCGGTAATAGTTGTAATTGGATCGGGTGGTAAAAAAGTTATATCAACTTTAGATTCTGATGGTGTTAGGGATTCAATAATAACATTTTCTGGCAGTTCAAATACTTGAGCCCCATAACTAGGATTAGATTCGCCGCCATCATATACTTTATTATTATTGTCATCAGCAAAAACGATATATTCTTTATTATTTGATAAATCAAAATGCACTCCCCAACCACCAGCTGGAACATTAGTTGAACCACTGCCACCATAACGCGCCAAACCTAAAGCATAATTTTGCGCTAAACGAATATCGGTCACTAACTTTTGGGCAGTCATTGTTAAATCAGTCCGACGATTAGTCGAACTATAATTCGCCAAAAAAATACCAGTTACCATAGCAATAACGGCGGTTGAGACAATAAGTTCGATTAAAGTAAAACCAGATTTTTTCACCATAAACTAAGGTTTAATTTCTTTCCAAATTGGTAAAGCATAATTAACATTCATAACGGCTGGAATAGAACAAGCATAATTATCATTATCTTTAACCGTTAAAGTAACTGAGGTACTAGTCGCCCTGGTAAACATAATACTGGTTGAAGCGGAATTTGGCGCTAAAATATTAGCTCGAGCATCACTGGTTGTCCAAGTTAAAGCACAAGTTGAACCAGTACAAGGTTGTAATATATCAGCACTATTATAATAAGAAGAAGTACTAACAAAACTATTAGTTGAAGTTGCAATTACAATTTCAGTTGGTGACCAAGTAAAATATGGTTTTGGGAAACGATGTTTATAAGATAAGAAAGTTTTAGGATTAGCGGAACTAGCAAAAGAATCAGTAATTACATCTTTAACGCGGCCCGGATTATTAATATTAAACTGGCGCCAAGGAGTTGAAGAACCAGTGTCATCCCAAAGTCTTAAAAACCAATAATATGGTGTGTCATAACTTAAATTAGTAATTAAAAGTTGTTTGGCATCGCCAGCCACTTTTCCTGAATCAAAGAAAGGATTAGACATTGAATCAACAGTGTTAACAATCACCTGATAATTAGTTTGCACACCACTGCGAATATTCCAACTAAGCATCGCTTTATTAGCTCCTTGAACACAAGCTTCTACGCCGCTCCAATTGGGACCGAGTTGTTGTCTAATTTCTAGCGGACCAATTTTTACTTTATAATCATTAGTTCCACAAGAATTATCATTGGAACAATTAAAACTAATCGCCCCAAAAGTAGTTGAAGTGGCATAACCAGAGAAAACCCCTGGTTGTGAAGCGGCTTCAAAATTTGTAATTTGAGTAGTTGGATTTATAACCGTATTATCTAATCTAATCCACTCACCGCCGACGACTCTCATATAACCGTAAACCTTACCATCGCGCTCATTGTAACAAGCGGTGCAAGAATTAGCATTAGTGCAAGTATTACCATTATCACATAAGGCTCTAAAATCATCTGATGGAGTTGATGAAGCATTAAAAGTTACAAAACCTTTAGCTTCATTCCAAGCGTTTCCGGAAAAATTATTATTAGCATCTAAATTAACGCCGTAAGGATAAGTGCATGGTGGTTGTCTAAAAAGAAAAGGAAAGGTAAATGGAAAACGACCACCAAAATTATCATCTAAGCAATTAAAAACAATATAACCGTTAGAACCAGTGTAAGCGACACCGCGAATATTGTCAGTAATTGAAGCGGAAGCCGGAGCTACATTAGACAACAACAAAAGAGCCGCAAACACGGATAAAAAACCGGCTAATTTTAAAATTTGCTTAACCATACTTACATTATATCACATTTACTCAAAAAATTACGGCCCAATTTAAGCATTTCTTGTCTATCAATTTCTTCACTATCATCATACCCCACTAAATGAAGCAATCCGTGAATCAAAATAAAGTAAAATAAATAGGTTTCAGTTTTCTTTAAATTTTTAACTGGATAAGACAAGCCAACATATTTTAAAATTTCTTTATACTTCGATAAGCGTTTTAATTCTTGAGGATTAATAATCACTTCGCCCAGCAAATTCCCCTCCCACTCTGCACCCGCAAAAGACAACACATCAGTTGGCTTATCAAGTCCTCGGTATTGTTTATTTAAAAGTTGAATTCGTCTGTCACCCACAATCGCGATCGAAACATCGACTTCACTTTTTTTAAATTGATGCAAAAAAGCATCGCTTAGTTCAACGATTTTTTTCTTATTTATTTTATGTCTGGTAGTATTTACAATTTCAATCATAGATTAAATCAAACGTCTTAACCGGCGCAAAATATTATATAAGTTATACAAAAATGGTTTTAAAATAATGTCCAAAGTGCCGGCATAGTTAACTGTAAAGCCGCCAAAACCAGTTTTAAACCGAGTAACGCCTGGCCATTTTACAGCGTCGATACCATAAAAATCATAATATTTATAACCCAATTTTTTAGCGGTTAAAATAACAGTCCATTGTAATAAATATGGCGCCATGAGTTGTCTTGAAGCATAAGCGGAAGCCCCGTGCATATAAGTAGCTCTATCACCATAGAAAGAAAATAAACCCGCGGCAATTATTTTGCCATTAAGTTCAGCTACAAATAATTTTATAAAGTCTGGGTTAGCCGTGGCGAGTGCTTGATAATGTTTTTTATTATGAATTTTAAAGGCATCACGCTCACCGGTTTCAGTCATCAGTGCCCAAAAATTATCAAAATCATTTGACTTATTACCTTCCCGCACCGTTACGCCCTTCTTTTCAGCTAAACGAATATTGTATCTAGTTTTAGAATGAAAAGAAGTTAAGAGCTCGTCTTCACTTAAAGATAAATCGAGCATTAAAGTTTCTTTAGGCTGCAAATTAATTGAAGCTAAAGTTTTAATACTACTTGGTAGCGAATTTTTTGGCTCAACCCGTAAAAATAATCCTTGGCGTTTTTTAAGTTCTAAAATTATAAATTGCCAAATAGCATTTATTTGCTCGTAAGATAGATTGCTAGCAAAAATTGGACCCCGTGGTAAATAATGGAATACTAAACCAAATTTAAAATCTTTTTTAATTAAATTAAACACCGCCACTAACTTTTGCTCGTCATAAACACCCAAAGTTTCCACTGGTTCTTCTGATTTTAAAATTTCAGCCCATTCAATAGACGCCAAAAATTCTGCCCCATCATTTAAGGCAGCGGCCATTAAAAAATCTTTAACTAATTTTTTATCAGTTAGCGTGGTTAGTTTCATATTTTTATTATACTGGGTTTTGGCTCAAAAAGAAAATCCCGACTTAACCCAAAATTAAGCCGGGATTTTAAAGAAAAAAGTTAGATTATTATTTAATACCTGAAGGAGTGGCTGTTCCATGACCCTTTTTAAGTCCACCAGTATCAGCCCCTAAACAATAAGTTAAAGTGTAAGTTCCCGCTGACAACGATTCATAAACATAATCAGTCGCCCCAGCCGCACAATCTCCGTCATTAGATGGCGTTGGTTGAAGAGGTACTTGAGCAATAAAAGTTGGTGACAAAGCGGCTGTTGAAGTTGGGTAAGTGCCCTTTTCTGATAAATAAACTTCTAAAGCGGTTTGAATTTGTTTAACATCAGACACCCGTTTAGCATCACGAGCTTTCGCCCTGGCAACATTTAAAGCAACGATAGATAAGGTTGAAAGTAGTCCAATAATGGCGACTACGACCAGTAATTCAATTAAGGTAAAACCTTTCTTTTGGATCATAACTGATTAATTATATAATAATATAATTATTATAGAAGATTTTAAATAAGACCACAACATATTTTAGACTAACAAAAAACCGATTTTTAGAATCGGTTTTTTAAATTTAGAAAATTTTATTTATTAACAATGCCTTGTGGAGTTGCAGTTCCAACACCTTTGTCTATTCCACCAGTAGCTGCACCTAAACAATAAGTTAGAGTATAAGAACCAGCTGTGTGAGTATACTCATACGCAGTAGCAGCATTACAATTTCCATCAGCAGGAGTTGGTGGAGTTGGCACTACCCCCATGTAAGTAGGAGATAAGGCTGCTGCAAGATTAGTTGAAGTTGGATATTCACCGTTATCGTTATAATATAACTCTAAAGCGGTTTGAATTTGTTTAACATCGGAAACACGTCTTGCATCACGAGCTTTAGCTCTAGCTGTATTTAACGCTACGATTGATAATGTTGATAATAAACCGATAATGGCAACTACTACCAATAATTCGATTAATGTAAAACCTTTCTTTTGAGTCATAAATTTAAAAATATATTTTTTTTATTATACAAATTGGATACTTTTTTAACGATATCTAATATTATAGCATATAGGTAATATCTGACAATACTTTTAGAACTGACTAGCCATATTATACATAGGCATAAGAACCGCTGCCACCATGATACCTACGCCGATACCCATAATAGTCATAATCACTGGTTCCATTAAAGTACTTAAATTAGCCAGCATCTTATCGGATTCACGGCCATAAAAATCAGTAATTTTATCCAGCACAACATCAATTTTACCAGTACGCTCACCAACGGCTAACATTTGCGGCACCATCTTAGGAATTACTGGTTCATTATCCATCACAGTTGATAATGGATTACCATCATTAATTGATTCTAAAGTCGCCAAAATAATTTCTTTATAAATAATATTAGAGACCACATCAGCTACGACTTCTAAACTTTTAGTAATGGTTACGCCACCTTTAAGTAAAGTTGAAAGCGAACGAGTAAATCGCATCAGATAAATATACTTAAACAAAGTGCCAAAAATTGGCATGTGCAGAGCGAAATTATCAATATTGCGACGGCCATTATAAGTTTTAAGATACAAGCGAGCTAAAAAGACTAAACCAGCCAAGGCAATAAGAATTAAAACGGAATACTTAATTAAAAAATCAGAAATCCAAATAACTACTTGAGTGGCAAATGGCAGCTCGGCTCCAGATTCGGTTAACATCGAAGTTAAATTTGGAATAACATAAACTAATAAGACGACACCCACGCCAGCCAAACCAACTAAAATAAAAATTGGATAAATCATCGCTCCCTTAACTTTAGATGACATATCATAATTCTTTTCCATTTCATCGGCTAAATAATTCAACACCTCATCTAATTTACCGGAAGTTTCACCACTGCGAATAATGTTAACAAAGAAGTTTGAAAAAATATCAGGCCGTTTTTCAAAAGCATCGGACAAAAGCGAACCCGCATCAACTTCAAACGCAATGTCAGCAATCATTTTCTTTAACGAAAAATTATCCGTTTGTTCAATTAAAATTAATAATGATTCTACAACTGGTACATTAGCGGAAATCATTACCGAAAACTGACGTGAAAAAATTACTAAATCTTTAGTGCCAGAACGTTCAATAAATAATTTTATTTTGGTGCTTAAATCATTATCAGCTGGGGTCAAAGAAAAGATTTCCAACTCTTTACGTCGGTATCTAGTGATAAGATCGGTTTCGTTCATGCCAATATCTAAACCGGTTTTTACCTTCCCTTTTTTGTTGTGTGCCTGATAGCGGAAAATAGCCATAATAAATAGGTTAGCTTTCGATAACTCTTAAAATTTCTTCAATAGTGGTTTCACCTTTAGCTGCCTTTAAAAAACCATCTTGTTTGATAGAAATAAAGTCTTGGCTTTTTTTAATAACATCCAAAGTTAAACCGTGACTACCATCATTAATAATTTTTTTAAGTTCATCATTAATTTCAATCGCTTCGGAAACTGAGGTTCGACTTAAATAACCAGTATTTTCACAACGAGGACAACCAATCGCTTTATAAAAAACTAACTTATTAATAAAATCATCCATGGTTGTAAAATCAGGAACTTCTAATTTAAGAATGCTTTCAGGAATCAGTCTAAGTTCATCGGTAATCATTTTAAGTTCTTCAGGAGCGAGTTGAATTGGTTGCTTACAAGTATCACAAAGTCGACGTGCCAAACGCTGAGCGACTACGGTTTTTAAAGTTGAAGATAATAAAAAGAATTCCACGTTCATATCCAATAAACGGAAAATCGTACCGAGCGCGTCGTTGGTATGTAAAGTTGATAATACTAAGTGACCAGTAAGGGCGGCATTAATTGCTAGTCCCGCGGTTTCTTCATCACGAATTTCACCCACCATAATAATGTTAGGATCTTGACGCAATAAAGAACGAAGACCAGAAGCAAACGTAAAACCAACTTTAGGTCGAACCTGAGCTTGATTTACGCCTTTGATTTCATATTCAACTGGATCTTCCAAGGTTGAAATATTTACATTCTCTTGATTTAAAACGGTTAAAACAGCATACAAAGTCGTGGTTTTTCCAGAACCAGTTGGACCAGTAACCAGCAAAATACCACTAGTTTTTTTCATACCCCGACGAATACAGGCGCTGGTATTAGCATTAAAACCTAATGATTCTAAAGTTGGCGCACCACGGTTAGTATCCAAGATTCTCATTACCACTTTTTCCATTGAAGCCAGTGGCAAAGTGGACACACGAAAATCGATTTCACGACCATTAATAATTAAACGAATACGTCCATCTTGAGGGATACGAGTTTCATCTAATTTTAATTTAGCCAAAACTTTAATACGAGCAATAATCGCTGCGTGAATACTTTTTGGTAGAGTAAGTGAAGTATGCAAAATACCATCAATACGATAACGAACCCGACTCTCTTTCGCAAATGGTTCAATATGAATATCGGAAGCTCTAGCTTCAACGGCATGACGAATAATAACGGATACAATCTTTGATACTGGAGCACTATTTATATCTTCATCACTAATACTTTCTTCGGAATCAGTTTTAACTTGAACCAGTTCCTCTCCTTCTTCTTTAGCCTTAACTTCCAAAGCAGTAGAAATTTCTTCTTCAATTTTTTGATATTGTTTAATACCACGTTGCCAACTAGATTCAGAAATTAAATAAAAAACTGGACTTAAACGTTCACCAGAAGCTAAAAAATTAACCGCTTCCATGGCCTTTAAATCTGTTTCAACTAAACCGATACTAATTGTTTTACTCTCCCGAGCAAAACAAATAATTTTATAAGTACGAGCAATTTCTTCCGGCAAGAAATTTAAAACGCCTTCAGGCAAAGCTTCGCTTTGAATATTATAATAAGGCAAATTAGAAATCTCGGCTCTAATTTGAGTAAGTTTTTCTTCTTCGACTAAACCTAAGCTGACGATGATTGAAGGTAAATTAGATTTTGTAGTATCACCTCTTTTTTCAAGCTCACTAACATTTTCAGCCGTAAGCATTCCTTTTTCAACTAAGGCACGAAGTAATTGTTCATTTTTTTCCATATGATTACTTGGCTGCTTTTTTAACTAAAAATGGGTTGCTGTTACCAACTCTAACCCGAATCAAATCAGACTTTGTAGAAGTGGCTGTTTCATCAGGATTGCTAATCACAACTTCATCCTGTTTACTGGCTTCAGCCAAAATAGCAGCCTGACTTTTATCAAGGTTATTATAATCAAAAATGCTAACGTAATTTTTTAAAGCTTTAATCCTGGCATCCTTTAACACATCCAATTTTAATTCAGTATTATTTTTAACTGCGGTTGTAACTTGAGTACCAGTATTATAATTTAAAAGTTGATCAGAAATATTATCTTTAAATAAAAACAAAATTAGACCAACTAAAATAAGTAGGCCGATAAAAATGTATAAAGATGTTGATTCCTGCTGTCTCATGTTTATTTTTTATAATAATAGGTACTAAAATTAAAAGTTGCTGAACGCTCACCTCCCAAATTTATATCTTTTATATCAATTAATCTTAGATTATTTTCTAAAATACCCAGTAACTTTTTAGCACCGGCATAGTCGATTGAAGCCACATCTAAAGTAACATTTACCACTCCGACCTTAGTCACTGGCTTAGCGGCTTTAGGATTATTAGCATCTTTAGCTGGAATATCATCTTCTCTAACTAGTGTAATTGAAGTTGGAATAAAGCCATTCTTTTTAATAATTTCTTCAAGTTCACCATACAGCGCTTCTTTATCATAAGCATCTGGTAAAATGGCATTAACCCGAGCTAAGTCAGTTGGGTTAATTGTGTTGTAAGCAATCACTGCCGCCTGTAAACTAGCTAATTTATTTTTTTCAGCTTGTAATAATTTTTCATGAGAGCTGATATTTTCCGAAATTGCATTAATGGTTTCGTCCGCTTTTGGTCTAAGTAAAAAAGAATAGGATAAAAATAATAAAAAGGATACAAAAATAACCACAAACAAATTAAAATATTTGTTAAGCAGATTGTTGATGTAATTTTGTTTGCTTAGGTTATTATTAGTTTCCATAATTATTCATTTTGAATAAAAAATATTTGTGGCTTCACTTTTAATTTTATAGAAAAGGAAACCTGGCCATCAGTACTGGTAGCTTTTGATTCAGCACCACCAAGTGTTCCAGAATCAACACTAACTGACTCAACCATTGGGTTATCTTTAAAAGCTTTAACCTGCCAACTAATATCACTAAAGTTTTTAGCGGTAGCAGCTAATACATAATCACCAGAAACATTACCACTAAAACCACCGGAATAAGTAACTGAATTTAAAGTATTTTTTTCTAACCAATTAAAAAAATTGGTCCAATAAATATGAGAATCGGCCAATTGTTGAGTTAAAGTTAGTTTATCTTTAAAAACGGAAAAATCTTTAGAATTATTGCTAATATTTTTTACTTTACTAATGGTGTCTTGATATTCAGCATTAAGAGTCACTGTTCGATCCTCTTCTTGTTTTTGCCACCAATCCAAACCAAAATAAATTTCAGTAACTAATAAGCCAGCCACAAACACAACTAAAAATAAAGATAGCAAATGCTTACTCCAATTAAATTCAACACCAACCTCGTCTTTAACTAGGTTAACTTCTAGAACCTTTGGGTTGATAAAATTATCGCTTTTATCACCTACTGGATTATTGGATTTGTTATTAAAAAAATTCATGGTAAAAATTAACTTTCTATATCACGTAAAGCGAGACCAACAGCCACCGCTAAACGAGGACCAACTTCACGAATAATTGGTTTAAGTTCGTCGGAATAAATAATTCGATTAAATGGATCACCGATGATAACTTGCATATTAAGTTTATCACTTAAGTACTGGGTTAATCCAGTTAGCAATGAACTGCCACCAGATAAAATAATTTTTTCAATCGGAGTCGCGTTAGACATATTATAAAAGTCTAACATATATTTAATTTCACTGATAATCGGCGCAATGGTTTTAGTGATAATCGCTGGCAATTCACCCGTTTCTGACAGCGCTAAGTCCAATTTAAATTGTTCAGCTTGAGCAAAGGTAAGTGACATTTTTTCCATCAGCGCATTAGTAATTGTGGTACCGCAAATTTCTAAACTTCGATTTAAAACTGGGATGCTTTCTCTAACCACTGAGATATCGGTGCTATTAGCTCCAATTTCCACAATCATAATCGTTGATTTGTCATTACCAATCAGCGAACGAACCAGTGAAAAAGTTTCAGTTTCTAAATATGATAATTCTAAATCAGCTTGTTTAAACACATCAATATATTTACGAACGATTTTGCGAGGTGAACAGGTTAAGAAAATTCTAGTATTAGTTTTAGAAACTCCTTTTTTATCAGCTGATTCAGGAATAACCTTAAAATCAATCTTCATTTCTTCAAGTGGTAGTGGAATAACTTTTTTAGCTTCTTCTAGAACAGCATCAGTCAGGTTTTTTTTATCAACACCTGTTAAAGTAATGATTGAAGAAAACACTGCAAAAGTCGGTAGCGAAGCGGTTACCTTGCGAGAATTAATTTTAGCCTCTGATCTAACCTTGTTAATTGCCTTAGCTAGATAAGCCGTATCATCAATTTTAGTAAATTTAACATCACTAACATTTTCCGAAAATGCGTAATTTGTTAAATATATCTTTTTACCTCTTTTTTCTAGTTCAACCATCTTTAAAGAAGAATCTCCGATATCTACACCTAAAAATGAATTGTCTGATTTGGAAAACAAACCCATAAAATTTAAATTGAGCCCATAAATAAACTAACTAACACGAACTCCTTAGTTTGATATGTATCAGTTTATATTATATAATAATTGTAAGACAAAAGCAAAGAGATAAGTGTTACAAAATAAGAACGACTAAAAATTAGTTTATGAATTTATTTACCAAATACAAAAAAGTTTTTTTAGTACTAGGTTTTATTAGCGTTACGGTTCTTTTGGGTTTTTTACTCTATCGAACTTTCTTTGCTACTAGCATAAGTTTAACTCCTGAAGGTGAATTAATTTCCACCTCAACTGGAGGCTTACCTTCATCTGGTATAGGTAGTGGACAAATTGTAACCTCAACTGGCACTGGCTTATTCCCAGGCAGCGGCGATATTTCAAGCACCACAATACCAACCGGTAGTGAAGCCCAACCAAGCGCTAGCACTCCTAGTAATACTGCCGTTGGCGGTCTTACCAAAGTAACGGCTATCACCACTTCCCCTAGTTTAGGAGCAACTTCATCCAGTTCTGGTGGAGTTCAATACTATAATGAAAGCGATGGCTATTTTTACAAAATTGATGCAAATGGCAATGCGGTAAAAATGAGTGACCGAGTTTTTCATAATGTATCAGCTGTCACTTGGGCACCAAGTAAAGATAAAGCTATTTTAGAATATCCTGATAAGAGTAAAATTCTGTACAATTTTACCACCAAAAAACAAACCACTTTCCCTAGTCACTGGGAAGATTTTTCTTTCTCACCACAAAGCAATGAAATTGTAGCTAAAAGTATTGCTTTAGATCCTGATAATCGGTTTTTAGTCACCGCTTCTGAAGATGGTTCAAAAGTAACCAATATAGAAGAAATTGGCACTAACACAACCGTTAATTCTTCTTGGTCCCCAAATAATCAAATTGTCGCAACTTATACCAAAGGTTTAGATGCTAGTCGTCAAGAAGTTTTCTTTGTTGGTTTAAATGGTGAAAATTTTAAATCTACTACCGTTGAAGGTCGCGGTTTAACTTATGAATGGTCAAAAACCGGCGATCGTTTACTTTATAGCGTTTATAATGCTAATAGCGATAACAAACCATTGCTTTGGATTGTTGATGCTCAAGGCGACACCATTAATGAAAACCGCCAAAGCTTAGGTATTAATACTTGGGCTGATAAATGTACTTTTGCTAGCAACACTGAAGTTTATTGTGCGGTACCTACAAATCTGGAAGCGGGTTCTGGTTTAGTAAGAGCACTAGCCGATGATAACAGTGATGAACTTTATAAAATTGATTTAACAACTGGAGTTAAAAAATTAATTGCGATTCCAAATGGCAGCTATAACATTAACAGTATTGTTGTTGATGACAATCAAAGTAAATTAACTTTCTCGGATAAAACTACTGGTCTACTCTATCAAATAAAACTAAAATAAATCTATAATTCCTCGCTTTAAAACACCCTCCTTAAATAAGCTTGGGTGTTTTTTTATGTCTTTAAAAAATTTCTTACTCGATTTATTGTTTCCCAAAAAATGTTATGGTTGCGGTCGTTTTGATATTTGGCTATGCCAAAAATGTTTAGCCAATCTAAAATTATATGAAGGCGAAATACCACGGGCTTTAAATAATACTCAAGATTTAGTTATCGCTGGCGAATATAAAGATAAAGTACTTAGTGATTTAATCATTGCTTTTAAATTTGGCTTAAATCAAGAATTAGCAATTCCTCTTTTTATCTTTTTAAAATCAGCTCTGGATAAAAAAATCTTAATTGATAATTTAAGTGGTAAGTTGTGGCAAGATATTTTAATTGTGCCTGTTCCCTTACATAAAAAAAGGAAAAAGTGGCGCGGTTTTAATCAAAGTGAACTACTGGCACGTGAAATTAATAATTATTACGGCTGGCCGCTTAGTTTAGACTTAATAAAAATAAAAAGCACCACTGCTCAAGCAGAATTATCTGAAGATCAGCGTCTTCATAATTTAAAAGCGGTTTTTAAGTGGATTGGAGAGCCGATTACACAAAATATTTTACTGATTGATGATGTAATAACAAGTGGCGCTACGATTAATGAAGCCGAATTAGTTTTAAGAGCAGCCGGTGCCAGTCGCATAATTAAAGTGGCTCTAGCCAAAGGTTAGCTCTTGAATTTAGTAAATATTATGCTATACTTGAAACACTCCCAATTGATTAGCCTACCAAGCTAATTGGCCAAAAGTCATAATCTCCCAAGATTACTAAGGGAAAAACAATCTGAAAAAGAGTTTTCTAAAGTCACTTAGACCTTAGAAAAAAATCGGGTGGAACCGCGAGATTATCTAATCCCGTCCCGGTCACTGCATAAACTTAGCGTTTGTGCTGTTACCAGGGCGGTTTTTTATTGCCTGAAACAGCTAATGACTAATTTATACGGTTAACTCTATAATCCATGTCACACGAACATGAACACGAATTATCGGAAGTAGAAGTGAAGCGTCATTCCTTGGCTCATTTACTCGCAACCGCTATTTTAGAAAAATATCCTCAAGCTAAATTAGCTATTGGACCATCAATTGAAAACGGCTTTTATTATGACGTTGATTTTGGTGATGCTAAAATTGTTGAAAGCGATTTGCGCGATTTTGAAAAACAAATGGCTCGTCTAGCTAAACAGAATTTAAAATTTGAACGTTTTGAAAAAAATATTGACGAAGCACTAGTTGAAGCTCAAAAAAATAATGATACTTATAAAGCCGAACTAATTGCTGATTTAAAAACCAAAGGTGAAACGGTTGTTAGTTTTTATAGTGTTGGGTCTTTTACTGATTTATGTCGCGGCCCTCACGTTGAAAACACTGGATCTATTAAACCAGGTAGTTTTAAATTAGATAAATTAGCTGGTGCTTACTGGCGAGGAGACGAAAAAAATAAAATGTTAACTCGTATTTACGGTTTAGCTTATAACACTAAAGAAGAACTTGATGCTTATCTTAATTTAATGGCTGAGGCAGAAAAAAGAGATCATCGTAAACTTGGTAAAGAATTAGATATTTTCATGAATCATGAATTTGCACCTGGAATGCCATTTTTCTTACCTAAGGGTATGATTATTTTAAAAGAATTGACTGAGTTTGTTCGTCGTCATTCTTATGGCGAAGGCTACAGAGAAGTTAGAACCCCTCAACTTTTAAATGCTGATTTATGGCGAACTTCTGGTCACTGGGATCATTATCAAGAAGACATGTTCTGCTTACATCATGCCGAAGATGATATTGATATGGGCATTAAACCAATGAATTGCCCAGCCCACATGTTAGTCTTTAAAAATAATATTAGATCATATCGCGACCTACCATTACGTATCGCTGAAGTAACTACTTTGTATCGTAATGAAAAATCTGGAACTTTACATGGTTTAACTCGCGTTCGTTCCCTCTCTCAAGATGATACTCATATTTTTGCTAGACCAGACCAAATCTTTAGCGAAATTTCTGAGCTACTAGCTAAGATAAAATATATTTACAAGATTTTTAATTTAGAAATCGATGAAATTCATTTATCGACTAGACCAGAAAGTTTCCTAGGTGAAAAAGCCACTTGGGATGAAGCCGAGAAAAATTTAAAGGAAGCCTTAGAATCAGCTAACTTAACCTACAAAATTAACGAAGGTGATGGCGCTTTCTATGGACCAAAAATCGACGTTAAAGTTAAAGATGCGATTGGTCGCCAATGGCAACTAGCGACAATTCAATTAGATTATCAATTACCTCAACGCTTTGAACTTAAATATACTGACAGTGATGGACAAGGTAAAACACCAATCGTAATCCATCGTGCCTTGCTGGGCTCAATGGAAAGATTCTTGGGCGTTATTATTGAACACTACGCTGGTGCTTTCCCAGTTTGGTTATCTCCAGTTCAAGTAAAACTAGTTTCTGTATCTGAATCACATCTACCATACTGCAAAACTTTAGAAGCTGAATTTAAAGCCGCTGGAATTAGAGTGGAAGTTGATGATGAAAATGAAACTGTCGGCAATAAAATTAGAAAAGCCGTTAACGAAAAGGTACCTTATATGTTAGTAATTGGTGACAAAGAAGCTGGTGCCCCAGTTCTCTCCATTCGTGACCGCGGCTCAAGAGATGCTAGAGAAATCAGTAAAGAAGATTTCTTTAAAGAAATTAAAGAAAAAATTGAAAATTATCTATAAAAACGTTATAGAAAGGTCGGGTCGGATAGCTATTTCCGACCCGGCTTTTTTATGATATTATAGCTTATGTCCCCTAAATTTAAGTACTAACTATAATTATGAAGAAATCTGTTAAATTATCCATCTGGGTTATCGCGCTATTTATCATCATTGGTTTAATGGCCGTTCTAATAAAAAAACAACCTAATCAAATTTTATTTTATAGCGATTCTTGTCCCCATTGTAAAATTGTTGAACAATATATAAGTGACAACAATGTAAAAAACTACTTAGTCTTCGGTCAACTAGAAGTCTCTAAAAATCCAGCCAACTCTCAACTACTAGTTGAAAAGGCAACGAGTTGCGGGATTTCAACTGATAGTCTGGGTGTGCCATTTTTCTTTGATGGCAAAAACTGTTTCGTGGGCGATCAAGATATTATAAAATATTTTGAAAGTAAAAAATAACATGAAAAAAATACTAACCCCAATACTTATTGGCGCTGCCACCTTAATCGCTCTTCCGGCTAAGGCTGTTTGTCCTGTTTGTATTGTCGCTGTTGGCGCCGGACTTGGTTTTTCACGCTATTTAGGAATTGATGACACAATTACTGGTCTCTGGATTGGCGGTTTAACAGTCGCCATCATTATGTGGACCATTAACTGGGCTCGGCCAAAAATAAAAAAAGCCAAATTTATACCACTTTGGAATATTTTAATTATTCTTGCCTATTATGCTATGGTCGCTTGGCCACTAGCTACTCAAAATTTCATCGGCCACCCGCTTAATGTTATTTGGGGGGTTGATAAAATTATCTTAGGTATCGGTGTCGGCAGTATTTTGTTCTGGATTATGAGCGAACTATATATTTATCTTAAAAAAGAAAATAATGGCCATGCTTACTTCCCATTTCAAAAAGTAGTCATGCCTTTTGGGGCTTTAGCTTTCTTTAGTTTTATCTTTTATTTACTCACACGTTAAAAATATGAGCGACAAATTACTCGGACTTGATGAGATGATAAAAAAATTTGATGATCTTAAAAAAGACAACAAATTAGACTTATCCAGCGACCAAGATTTATCCATTGCAATTATGAATTTAGTTTCGATTGAAGAACATTTTTTCTTCACCGGCGCTAAAACTGGTAAACCGGAATATTACGACCTTTTAAACGAGGTTAGAGAAATGCGCAAAAGCCTACTTAAGAAGATTATTAAAGATTATGAAGGTGAAGTATGGTGCATTTCTAAACATTTATTAGCGGCTTCTTACCGGTTAATGGAAGTTGGAACTAAGGCTCAAGGACGAAACAATAAAGAAGAAGCAAAAGAAATGTTTCAAAAATCTTATGATTTATATTCCCTATTTTGGGGTTTAAATATGAAACTAATCGGAACGGATGATATTAAGAAAATCGATGACGACGCTTTAGACAATAAAGATAGCGAAAAAACCGGTTTCGCCGGAAAGCTTGGCAATTTAGTCAAAAAAGTGATAAACTGTTGTTTAGAGTAATGAATGTTTATAGCAATATAAAAATAAAAAAAATAAGCTCCACGGAATCGGAGCTTATTTTTTTTAATTATTAAATTGAGTTTCTTTAAAGATTTGAGCTTTAGTTGGGTCAGTGTCGGGCGATAGTAATAATAATTCTGAATTACCAAAATGAAACATTCGCAGAACATCGTCCCAAGGTAAATAATAAAAAGCCGCATAAATCATTTTACCAAAATCACCGTGACTAACCAGTAAAATGTTTCCATCTTTATGATTTTCAAAAATAACTTTAAGTAGCTCCTTGGCTCTTATAATGGCTTGCGGAAAACTTTCCGCCCCCTCAACATTTAAAAAGTAATTAATAGTTTCAGTTTTTATAATATCTGGTGCACATAATTTTTCAATATCCGATTTCTTTTGTCCCGTCATTACCCCAAAATCTCTTTCAATTAAAAGGGGTAAGACTTCTGGGTCTGGTAAATTCAAAGCTTTAGTAATTTGAATGGCAGTTGTGTAAGCTCTTTTAAGGGGTGAACTATAAACTTTATCAAATAAAATTCCCTGCTGTTTAATAAAAGCGGCTAGCTCACGAGCTTGGGCTAAACCAAGTTCAGTTAACTCAGTATCTCGATGGCCATTTAATAAACCGGCTTCATTATCAGTATCTTGACCATGTCTGACTAAATAAATCTTTAACATAGAATTTTATTAATTATTTCCGGGATACCAGTACCTGTTTTTGAAGAATAAAAGATAATTTCGTGATAACCAATCAAATCTTTAATTTTCTGACATTGAACCGCGTACTGACTCTTTTTTATTTTATCAATCTTATTAGCAATGACTAAAATATTTTTATTGTGTTGTTCTAAGGTTTGAAGTAATTCTAAATCATCTTTAGTCGGACCAACATTAGCATCAATAATTTGGACAATTTTTTTCTGTTCAAATTTCTTGTTAAATAAATACCAATTAATCAGTTCATGTAACCAAGCCCGATCTTGCTTGGATAATTTAGCAAAGCCGTAACCTGGTAAATCAACTAAATAAAATAATTCATTAATCAAAAATACATTAAGACCTTGGGTGCGTCCTGGTGAAGCACTAACAATCGCCAAACCTTTTTGTTTAGTTAGGGCGTTAATAGTACTCGACTTACCAACATTAGACCGCCCAATAAAAGCAATCTGGGGCGTGCCATCTAAAAAAACTGGATCATCACCCACGGCAGTTTTGATAAATTTAGCTGAAGTTATGTTCATAGTTTTTTAGATTGATTATGGCTTAATTATAAGGGTAAAAAATAAAAAAAGCTACCTTTTTGATAGCTTTTTTGTTTCATTTGGAGGTGTTGATTTTTAAGTTGGGACAACTGCTTCTAGATGTCTCATTCGCTTGTCATAACCAGGCATCAGTAATTTGCCCGGAATCTGACCACCATTAGCTAAAATAAGCACATAGCTAACCATGTCATCTTTGTAAAAGACCGGTCGACCATCAACTTTTTTAGCTTCAACGTTATCCAGAAAAAATAATTCATGAGTAAAGGATAAAGAAAAAATCTTTTCCTTGCCATGAGCCACAACACCAATTTGGAGATTGTTACCCGGCAAGGGGGTGAATTTTGTTAGAGAAAATTTTTCTCCATTGTGCTTGAGTGCTTCAACTTTTTCACTCAGAGCCACAAAAAAATTACTAGCGATGCTTTTTTGTTCCTCCATGATTTTTGATTTTTAAGATACAACAATATTTAATTACCACTATTTAAAATTAGTTCTTTTAGACTGAAAAGTCAATGTTAAAAATAGGGGTTTTATCAATAAATTTCGTCATAACTACGAGGGGGCTTGCGTGTTCGGTTTTGTTTCGGTATAATGTTAGAGTAATAAATAATTAACCATATGCCTACACTAACTAAGAAACAAAAAGAAGTGTTAGATTATGTATCCGGTTGCATTGAAGAAAATGGCTACGCCCCATCTCTACCAGAGATTCGCGACCATTTCCAAATTTCAGCCGTATCCACGGTTCACGAACACATTAAGACTTTAATTGATAAAGGAGTCTTAAAAAGAACTAAAAACGTCTCTAGAAGTCTAGAGCTCGTTGGCAAAAGAATGGCTGATATGATGCAGGTGCCACTGGTTGGAGTAATTACCGCTGGTAAACCAATTGAAGCAATTGAGATTCCTGATGAAGTAATCGAGATTGCTAAAGACCGACGTTTTCAAGATGGCGATCTTTACGCTCTTAAGGTTCACGGCAACTCCATGATTGGTGACGGAATATTCGATGGCGACTTTGCCATCATTAAAAAACAAAATTATGCTGACAACGGCGACACAGTCGTAGCGGTAATTGATGATAATGAAGCAACTTTAAAACGATTCTATCGGGAGAAGAATCAAATAAGGTTGCAACCAGCTAATCCAACCTTTTCCCCTATCTACCGTAAGGAGGTAGAGGTAAGAGGCATTGTTGTTAAAATAATTAGAGAATTTCATCGAGCAATTTAAAAAGTTTGATGAATCTAAAAAATAGCCATTTAAAGTGGCTATTTTTTATTAGTTGACAAAGATATAGACTTAGTATATAATTGATAATAGTTATCCATTGATATTAATTATTATTTAAATAATATGACTATCAGCCAACAAGAAATAACCCAGCGCTTAGATAATTTCCGGCAAGCCAGTCGTAATAAAGGTTTACCTTTAACACCGCAAAAGCTAGAAATCTTCCGAATCCTCGCTTCATCTTGTTCTCATCCCCAAGCTTCTGACATCTACCAGGAAGTTAAAAAAACTTTTCCTAATATGTCTCCAGCGACTGTCTATAAAAATTTGATTAGATTTCAGGAACTCGATTTAATAATTGAAATTCCCTTAGTTGGCTCTCCTAACCGATATGATGCCAAGTTAGAAACTCACAGCCACGTCGTTGATACGACTTCTGGCCAAGTCTATGATTTAGGAATAAAGCCAACAAACAATCATCCTCAAAAAATAATGGGCAAAAACGTAAAGAAAACTGATATAATTTATTATATATAAATGTTACAACTATGCTTAACATAAATTCTTTGGCTCCTGATTTTACAAATGTAAAGTCATACCACAATGGCGAATTCAAAGACCTCAGCTTGTCCGATTATAAAGGCAAATGGCTAGTGCTCTTCTTTTATCCACGTGATTTTACTTTCGTCTGCCCGACGGAACTTCGCGGGTTCGCTAAAGCGGAAAATGATTTTAAAAAGTTAAACTGTGAGATTCTTGGAGCCTCTACAGATTCAGAGTGGTCTCATAAAAATTGGTTCGAAAGAGATTTAACGGAAGTAAAATTTCCCGTTCTCGCTGACACTACGCAAGCTTTAACTAAAGCTTATGGCGTACTAAATGAAAATGATGGTTCAGCAGACAGAGGATTGTTTATTATTGATCCCGAAGGTCTTATAAAATATATTGTCGTGTCGGCCGGTTCAGTTGGACGTTCAGTCACTGAAACCTTGCGTGTTTTAAAAGCAGTTCAAAGTGGCGACTTATGTCCACTTGAATGGCATGAAGGAGACAAGACTTTAGGTCATGTCTAAAATATTTAAAAGAGCTTAGTTTTACAACTAAGCTCTTTTTTTGTATAAAACCCCAGCTTTTCACTACCTTGCGTAACAAGGTAGTATGTGATATAATAAAATTAATCAAAAAATATCATTTAAAATATATGGAAGAAGAATTCAAAAAATCTTTAGAGAATGCTGCCGCTCAAATGCGTAAAGGCGTTCTCGAATTTGCCATCCTGCTAGTAATTGCCAAACGAAAAATTTACGCTAATGAAATTATCTCGGTGATGAAAGAAGCAAAACTGACCGTGGTTGAAGGCACAATTTACCCCCTACTCTCTCGCTTAAAAAATGCTGGACTACTAGATTACGACTGGGAAGAATCCAAAGCGGGACCACCAAGAAAATATTATACGCTAACTACTAAAGGTCAACAATTCTTAAATGGCTGTGAAGAACAATGGAGCTCCTTAGAAAAAGCCATAACTAATCTAAAAAAATAAATATATGGAAAAAACAATTTCAATCACTTTAAATAATCAAAGCTTTGTCATCGAAGAAGATGCTTACAATAAGTTATCTGATTATTTAGAAAATATTAAAGCTCATTGTGGCGCTGGAGCTGATGCAGCTGAAGTAATTGCTGACATTGAAAACAGCATGGCCGAAAAATTAAAATCAAATTTAACTCCTTATAAAGAAGTTATTACCTCAGCTAATGTTGATGCTTTAATTGAAATTATGGGCACCGCTGAAGATTTTGATCGTGAAGTTGGCGGAGCAACTGCCGACAATCACGCCGAAGATGGTGAAGATAAAGTTGAACGCAAACTTTATCGTGATATGGATAATGCCATTATCGGTGGTGTAGCCGCTGGTTTAGGCAATTATTTTGATATTGACCCAGTTCTGATTAGAGTTATCTTTATTGCTTTAATTTTTGCTGGTGGTAGTGCTTTCCCAATTTATATTTTACTTTGGATAGCCATGCCTGAGGCCAAAACGGCTCATCAAAAATTAGAAATGAAAGGTCAGGCTCCAACACTGGCGGCTTTTAAGAATCTATCAAAAACGGGAAAAAAAATTCAAGACAATTTTAAAAGTCGCTGGCAAAAAAGATCAGCTCTAGGAAAAATTCTAACTTTGCCAGCAGTTATAATTAGAGGTTTCTTTATGGGTGTAAAAAAAATTTGGAGTAAAGTTTGGCCAATTATAAAATTTTTATTCGGACTTGGTTTAACCATATTTTCCTTTGTCGGCTTAGGCTTAATTGGAGTTGGCAGTTTGTATATGTTGTTATATAACAACTCAGCCTATCAACTATCTTTTATTCCAATTTCTGAATTAACTAGTTTACTGCCTTACACTTGGATGATAATTCTTGGCTTCTTATCACTAGCTATTCCAACAGCTTTAATGTTTATTTGCGGACTATCTTTAATTCTAAGAAAAAATATTCTTAATTTAGCGATGGCTGGAATTATCCTTGGCTCTTGGTTATTTTCTGGAATCTTTTTCTGTGCCTTATCTTTAAGATATTTCCCAGAGATTCAACATAAGTTTGATAGTTACCCATTACTCATTCAAGAAGAAAAAGCTGTTGATTTAAAAGGAGTTAAAGAAATTGAAACCAATGGTCATATAATTAATGTTTTAGTTACCAAAAGTACTAGCACTCCAGCCACTTTAAGCGGTCGTACAGTTGATTTAAATAACATCGAAATGAACCGCGTTGGCGACAAATTAATTCTCACTCAAAAAGATGAAGATGCTAATAAAATTTGTTTAAACTGTCATTTAGACCAAGTTGAACTTAAACTAGCAACTAGTTCTACTTTAAAAATAACCACCAAAAACGGTGCTTCTATCTATGACGAAACCGCACCGAAAGAAGAGGAAGAAGAAATGGAAAATGAAGATATAGAAGAAATTAATTCAGATGAAATTATTCCAGTTAAAAAAGCGACTAGTACGACAGTAAAAACCATTAAACATACGGAAGCTAAAGTAAAATAAATATCCCGCGAATTAAAAAGAGCTTATCCTTTAAACGATGAGCTCTTTTTTTATAAACAAAAAGGAGAAGTAATTATTACTTCTCCCCCGATTAATTTTTAAGCTAATTTTACTTTACGTGAAACAGCTAAACGATAAACCAGACCAGAAATAGTTACTATTAAATAAATAATAGAAACGCAATAAATTGAGACTTCTAAATAATTTGGCGTAAACAAAGCATACTCATCTTCAAAATTTGGAATAAAGTTAAATACCCGATTTATACCAAAAAATAAAAGAGTATAGCCAACTAGAAACCCGATTTGAAAAAACCAAAGCCAAATTCTTTTAAAATCACTCCATGTAATTTGGGGACCAGCTAGTCCGGCTGTAAGCGCAAAATGAAAAATTAGTACTGGAATAAATATTAGTATTACGCCGATATGCATTATCAGTTCAAATAAACCAATGTTGCAATTAGCGTAAAATGACGCTCCCATAATCATGGTCAGGGCCCCTGACAAGGCTAAATCAGTCCCAAATTTACTTAAAGAAAATGCCTGTTTCATGTGTTTTATTTTTTAAATTGTTCAAAGATCTTTATTAATTAACCCCATCTTATAACCAACCTATTAAAATGTCAACGAATATACTAACCAATATTTAATAAAATATAAAAAAATCCCTCTTTTTAGTTTTTACTAAAAAGAGGGATAAAGGAATGGTGGCTTTAGGCCGGGATAACAAACATATGGCCTCGTTTAACTTGCCATGAAACCGGGTGATTACGCGGGTATCTGACGATATGCAGACCGTCAGAATACGCTTTGACCCTGGCTACTGTATTGCCACCGAGATAGAAAAAAAGTGATTGTTGTTCATTTATTAAATGTTTGTTGTTTAAACAAAAGGAAACAACAACATTGTCGCTAACAATAGAGTCAGACAATCCATTTTGTGATGAAGAAAAAATTTCCTCAAAAGAACTATCTTGATTCAAGCCGCAAATGAAAAAACTTGTTTTTTCATTTCCCAAACAATTGATTTCTGCTTGATGTCGATCCTTGAATGATAGATCAATGTGACTAAAAATGTTTCTGGCTCCAACAATTGTTAAATTGCCGTGAGCAATTGATACTTCTACGATTGCATCTAATTTGGCAAATTTTTCCATGGCTAAATATTTTTTTGTTAATGTAAATTTTAAATTCAAACCTAAAAAAATTATAGCACAAATATTATTTTATGTCAACTATTGCTCCAGTTTATCTAATAATTTCTTATAATCCCTAGTGGTTAAGTGCCAGCCACCAGGTTGAAGCGGGCGATCCATATCACGAGCTACAATGTAAATGGTGTATGATAAAAGAGATATACTAGCACTAAATAAGAAATGTAGCTCATAATCTTTAATCACAATTAAAGGACACAAGAACACCATAAGGCAGGTAGCGAGTCTAAAAGCCTGTAATAGGATAAGAGGCATCTTGCTGGAGCCAAAACGAATGCGACGCTCTCTACAGGCCCCTAAATCACTAACTAGGCTAAATACGGCTGAGGCCATTGATGGGTGAAGTCTAGCAATTTCAGCCATACCTTCATGTAAAGAGTTAATGACTTTATCAAGTTCTGGGCTTACTTCCCCTTTTTCAGTCTTATCCCAGCCTTCACTAATAATAATATTTAAATATTGTTTAACTAGGTCTCTAATTGGATAATCGGTTTGAAACTGTCCAGACCACAACCACATTTCATACAAAGCGCTATTTTCGCCTTTAACGGCATCAACTAAGTCATCCCAGCGTTGCCACTCTTTTTGAACAATAAAGGCCGCTAGAACACCGAAAATTTGACTGATCGCCGCGTAAAGCCAAGGAATACTATCAATACTCGCTTTTAACAAACGATAATTATAAGTATCATTATTACGGATATAATAAAAGAAAATTGAATAAAGAATTAAAAAGAATAAGACCTTAAATCTTAATTGAAATCTAAAATGGCTAAGTTTTTTTAAAAATAACTTCATAAAAAATAATTAATACTATATTAAACTTCAAAGTTTTCTGATTTAAAATTTTCATATAATCTACAATTATCAGTAGTAAATTTTAAAACACAGTAATCTGGGTCAGTCACTCCACCAGGATAGTACATTGTGTCGCCATCACGCCAAATTCTATCTTTTGTAGATTGGTCTTGTAATACTTCCATCTTGCCTCTTAACATTAATCCTTGAAATAACAAGCCATTATAAAAATAAATTGAAGCTTTATTATTATTTAAATATTGTTTAACACGCATTGATGATGTGTTAGTAGTAAAATAAAAGGTTTTAAGCCCATCGTTTTCACGAGGCATTAACATCGCTTTCAAATTTGGAAAACCTGCCTCATCCACCGAAGCGATAATAGCATTATGACTCTTAGCGATAATTTCTAAACCTGTTTTTATCAAATCTTTACTCATAAATATTTATATTTTATATCACTCATTATTTTTAATTATACCATGCTATAATCACTTAACAAAAATAGACACCTTTTTATTTTGTTAACAAGACTAAAAAAACATCAAATAACAAATTTTTAAACAATAAAAAACCTCGGGTTAGATAACTTTACGTTATCCTCCCCGAGATTTTATTATTTATTCGATGAAAGCAAAGCCACAGCTTTCGTCCCACAAATCACCCGATGAAAAATGAATTGTGTCTAACCACGAGCCAAAATCATCATGATGGACCACCAAATACAACATGTCTTTAGAGGCCTTAATGGGTTCATGCATAATAACAATACTAGAAAGCCCCATAGCATCAATTTCTTTATCAGAAATTTTTTCTCTAATAAGACAGGCAATTTCCAAACTGGGATAAGCCAGACTGGCATACGCGGCACGACTTTTAATGTTGTCGCTGGTACGGTCGTTTTTGCTCCAAAGCTTTCCTTTATAAATCACCACGTTATAAGTAACCCCTTTAGTGGCTTTGAAATTTTTAGAAAGCAAAAGACCTTCATCGTGAATAAAAAAACCGGCCTGCTTTAACCTGGCAATCCATTTTTTTCCGGAAGCATTATTTGAGACAACGGAAAAACGAACAATACTGCTTGCCCCAGCTAACTTTTGAGCGGCAGGCGAAGCTTCAACCATTCTCTTACTACCACCAGTTTCCTGACCAAAGGAAAAAGAGAGCGACATAAGAGCAGCTACAATAACAAGAACTACTTTTTTCATTTTTTAATACCGCTCTTAACGGCTTTTTTTTGGATATTGAGTTAGATAAAGTACTTATTTTAATCAATATATTTTATTAATAAATTCAAATTTTGTCAATAGTTATAGTAAAAAAAGAGGTCTTATTGAAAAGGCCTCTTTTTGGTTTGTTTTGTTTTAGAAGAATGACCGAAGTGCGACGGCTGGCAATCTTTTTTTGAAAAAATTGTAGATTACTCTGGAAAGAAAACCAATAGCGACAACAGCAATATCAAGCTTCAGCCAACCAATCCACAAATTCCAATCTGTAAAGATGTAATTGACCGCGCCGATAAAAGCTAAATTCAAAAGAATAAAAGCAAAAATCGATATCACTACCACTGCCCGATTATCTTTATTAATGTTCTTAGCTTCAACTACCGCTAGTAATATTACTTGCAAAAATAGCATAAACAAGAACGAGAAAGAAAAAGTAGCAGCAGAAACCATCCAGGCAGTCTTACCAGAAAAGATTAAACCAACAAAACCACCGAAAAAAGCCACACCAAGAAGAAAACCGAATAGAATCATACTGATCCAGGTTATTCTAACCCAATTCAGCTTTTTGACCAGAAGCACAATCTTAGCAACAAGTTCCAAAATCTTTTTCATGACTAAATTTTTTAAGGGTTATTTGAGTCAAACTTTTTAAGCAATCCCGCTAATTTGAATATGATCAAACCATCTTGCAGATCATATTCAAATGCGCTTGGAGAATGGAGTTCATCGATATTATTTTCGATCATAATTTCCCAAGTGATATCAATCGCCATTTTTACCAAGATACTTCTATCAAGACTAACCTCAGCGTTTTCTGGTCTAATTGCTACCTCAGACGGTTCTTCGTCAGAGAAAAGCCAATAAACACCAACGTTATCAACAGGCTTAACTTTTTCGATGTAAGCTTTAATAAAGTTTTCAAAGCTTATCGCATCTTCCTTGGACTGAAAACACAGTAAACAAGGCTGATCATTTTTAAGAACGTTTTTAAGAATTATCATTTTCTAAAAATTTAAAGGTTGATTGTTTAGTTATTAAAGTGCACAGAAGTAATTATAATCATACTATATTTTATACTTATTGTCAATATGACATATTTTAAAATTTAAGCTTACACGCAACAAAAAAATAAGGCTATAAGCCTTATTTTTGTTAATGCGGAGAGGCAGGGATTCGAACCCTGGGTCGACTTTCACCGACGACAGTTTTCAAGACTGTTCCATTAGACCGCTCTGGCACCTCTCCTTCAAACTAAAGATTAACATAAGATAAAAATCAAATCAACCGTTGACTGCTTTAACATTTTTTAGCCTAAAAAAAGACCCCAGATCTGCATTGTGCAAATCTGAGGCGAAGTAAAAATAAGATTGAATAAATTACAAATGAATTGATTTCAGCATTGGGAAAAATTTAACATAAGGAATTTTGTGCTTATAGGTAAAACGACAAATCCCTTCAACACACAAATAATCTTCAGACCATTCATGTCCGGTATTATAAAGGCAACGAGCAAACCGTTTGCCTTCAGAATTGATATAAATTGTGCCCAAAAATACAATGGCATAACCAAACCAATCTTTAGGAATTTCTTCCGGATGTTTCAGTAAATAATCTAAAACAGCGGCATTTAACAAAAATCGAAAATGTAGCCGTTTGGCTAAATAAATACCTTCGACACTCAGGCCTTGTTCCTGTTGTTCAGAAACAAAACAAGAAACGTTGTCAGCTTTAAACTTAAAATACCGAAAAGAATACTTCCGCAACAACCAATTCAATGAATATAAAAACGGTTTTTCAACTTTCCAAGTTCGAATTGGAACAGTCTTAGCGTTTAAATCAATCAAACCATCGTTAATTCTTTTTCGAAATAACATAGATCCCTCCTTTTTTTATTGTTATAGTACTATTTTTACACAGCTATTACATCACATTGGCTATGTTGTGTCAATGCTTACTTAGTGTCTTTTTCTTTTTTATAAAGCCAATAAGAATAAATTGATAACCAAGCTAACATAACAATAAGTCCACCAAATAAAATCACAAAGGCAACTTGTGAAGCCAGCCATGGAGCAAATATAAGAGCAATACCCCAAACAATAAATAAACGAGAACCTAAGCGATGAGTTTTATTCCAAACATTTTCTGAAGCTAAAGTCCATGGTGTTTTAATTCCAATAAAATAATTTCTTTTTAATTTACCAAAATAATTTCCCAAAAAAATCATTAGCACGCCAACAGCTCCAGCAACCGTAGCTCCAATATTAATTGCATAACCTAAATTAGAAAAAGTAGCGGCGGCAAAAATAACAAAGAAAATAAGTAAAATAAAATTACGCATCATCAGATATGCCCCAGCAAATTCGCCGTAACGCTCAGAACGAGGATCAAATTTAGGCATTAAACTAAACATTATATACAGCGCAAATAAAATTCCTGGGAATAAAAGAGTATGGAACTCCCGACTACTCCAACCATCAGCTTGCCCCGCAAAATTCCAATGTGACACGACTAAATCGGGTAACAAAGGATAAGCCCAAAAACTTAAAGCCACGGTTGCAAATAAGATTATAAAGGGTAAAATTTCAGTTTTAATTGAATAATTGATTGGATTTTTCATAAATTTATTTTGTTTTTTTAAAAAGTTTAGCTAAAGATTCCATCACTTCCTCGGTCACACTTAGATTAAGTTGATAAAAAATTTGACGCCCCTCACGACGTGAACTAACTAAATTAGAGCGACGCAAAATATCTAAATGATGAGACAGTGTGGCTAAAGTAATATTTAAATGTTTAGCAATTTCACTAACCGGCAATTCAGACTTCTTAAGACATTCAAGAATTTTTTGACGGTTAGGATCGGCTAGAGCTCCAAAAGTTTGACTAAGTGACATAATTAGATAATTAGATATATATCTAATTATACTCTCAAAATAAAAAGATGTCAATTACGACACCTTTTTAAAAATTAAAAACCAAAAATCATTTCTTTTAAAGCGGGAATAATTTTTTCAGTAGCCTCTTCAGCTAATTTAATCCCTGCCCCATCTTCATTATTAATAAAATAATTGCCCCAACTAGAATGCTCCATTAAATCTGGCTGAATAATAAAATCGGCGCCACGACAAGAATACTGTGCTAAATGATGCCGCATAATTTTAATCGTACCATCAGCTAAATTACCATAACCCACCTCTGTTGGAGAAATATTATCAAAGCCTGAGAAAAAATCTAAGTTGACTGCCACGACCACTTCAGCTCCAAGCTCTTTAACTAAATCAACTGGAACTGGATTACTAAGACCACCATCGACTAAAGCTCGATGTTCAAAAACAACTGGTTTAAAAAAGCCTGGTACCGCCATGCTAGCCCGAACGGCTGGTGCGACTCGACCCTCACTAAAAACAATTTTTTCATTATTAATTAAATCAGTCGCCGCTAATTTCAAAGGAATTTTTAAATCAGAAAAATTAGCATTATCTAGCCAATCATTTAATAAGGCTTCTAATTTTTCACCCTTAACTAAACCACCTGAAATAGTTGGTTCTAAAAAACTAATTAATTTTTCTTTTTTCTTACCAGCCGTAAAATCAGCAGTCTTTTCAATGTCTTGGTACATAGCGAAGTGAGCCCCAATCCAGGCTCCGATTGAACAACCAGAAATATAATCAATCGGAATTTTATGTTTCAGTAAAACTTTAATCACGCCAATATGGGCGAGGCCTCTAACACCGCCTGAACCAAGTACTAAGCCAACAGTTTTTCTGTCTTTCATATAATCATTAAATTAATAGACTAAAAATCACCAACCGCCACCGCCACCACCGCCAGCTCCACCACCAGCCATACCACCACCGCCAGCACCAGAACTAGCTGGCGAAATAGCGGTCGCAATATTACTGGAAATTTGATCAATATTATCAATCAAAGTATCAAAATTAGTACTGCTTAAAGCACCGATCATAAAAGCTGGTTGATAAGTCTCAAAATATTTTTCACCATAAATAGTTCTCATTTTAGCTAACCATTTTCTGGTAATCCCAAATAAAATTGCGTAAGGCAATAATTTATCCAGAATTCCCTCATCTTCTTGAAAACGGGAACGATAAGTCTCGGCGGTATCCATATACAATTTAAAACCATCAATCCGTAATTTAAGCTCAGCTCCTTTACGAGTTAATTTCCCCATCATAGCCGCAAAAATAAAAATAATAATGGCTGAGACAATAACTGACACCACCAAGACAGGAAAGGCAATGGCTAAAAATATAACCATAATACCAGCAACCACCATTTTAATTTGAGAATATTTTCCCGAGGCATCAATAATTTCTCTGGTTTTTAAATCACCATCAATTAGTGAGGCGACTTTTGGAATTAAAGTTAAACTATAATTGCCATCTCCTAAATCTTTTAAATTGATTTCAGTTTTTGATTTAAAAATTGTTTCTAAAACTAATTTTTCACCGGCATATAAATCAGGACTAATTAGTTTATCAGTTCTAATTAATTTAAAATCGGATTTATTTGATTCAATTTTTAAATAACCTAAAACGCCCAAATGAATAATCGTCGCCGTCATAGCTTTATCACCAAAACAACCTTTAGACAAAATACCACCCATTTCCATTGGCGTTAATTTTTCAGGAATTTCAAATTCGGGTACAATCGTTCGTTTTAAATTAATATCACGACCATATTTATTCCAAACTACAAAACAAATAATAAAAACTAAAAGTGGTAACAAAAATATAATAATCGCTTCTGGAAGCGTAACACCAAATTTATCTTTAAAAGTTAAAACATAAGGTGTCACAATATTTTTAGCAAATGTAGCCGATAAAGTAATGCCCTCATTTTTTAAAATTGGGTGATTATTTTCAATTTTTAAAACATTGTTACTAATCCAAGTTGAAGTAATTAAATCGGATTTTTTTGAAGACAGTTCTCCAGTATAAAAAGATAAGTTGGCGTTATCTTTAGTAATTTCAGCTGGAAAATTAATTTCAGCCGTAAATTTATCAATCTCTAAATCCCAATAAGTACCTAGAACATTCCAATATAACTCATCAAAATTTGTATTATCAGTTCGCAAAGCATTTTTAACATGATATTTTATTCGATAAAAATTTTCGCCATGAACATCAATATTGGAGTTACCAATTTTATAAGTTATTGTATCTGTATCATCAGAGATTGAATACTCTAAATTATGGCCAGCCTTATCAGTAATACTTACCAGTTCAGTTGGTAAAATAAAATCACCATTCTTGGTTTTATAATTTTTAGGCAGTACTCTAAAAATCCCATGCTTGTCAGGCAAGTTGCCACAATCTGCCAAAATATTTTCCGTGATATCTAAACTAGAATCTTTGTTAACTGTGATTTCGGTTTGAAGGTCTTTAATATACCAATCAGTGACCCGATCTCGAGCTAAAGCTGGAGTTTGGCAAATTAGCAGTAAAGCTAAACTAAATAAAATTTTGGATAAATGTTTCATATAATTTCATTATACTACTTGAATAAAATAAGCTCCAATTTTTATGATTGACAAAACAAAGACCCAGTGGCATGCTTTAACTATAAATGACCGAACATTAAACAATAAAAAACTGACTCAATGAAAAAATCAGTAAAAGATTCCCCTCTCCCCAAACGAGATTTTCTTGGTCGGTGGATGTATGATGAAAAACGCCTTTTAACTTTGTTAAAAAAGATGCCGCTTAAAAGACAGGTTAAAATTTTAACCAAAGCGCTTAACCTTTTAGCCGAAAAGCATTATTCAAAAACTTATTCCATCGCCAGAGCGCTTGATTGTGGTTATGATGACGCTGGTTATTACTTTAGAAGCAAAGAAATCCGTGTCTAAAACAATAAAAGTATGATTATAAAGTCATACTTTTTTTATAGCCTAATTAAAAACCTCAATTAAGAGGTTTTTAATTTTACTAAATTTTAATATGAAGTCACTATATCTGAATCTTTATTAATAACCTTGTATCTAACTATTTTACCCTGACTATCTCTGGCTATAACCTGAATTTTAAGATTAGTATTTACTCCAAGAGACATCTTATCAAGTTTAGACATAAATTCCACTTCAAGAGGTTTTGGTTCGGCTGCACCAATAACACGATAAGTAATTGGAGTACCAGAAGCATCTCGAGATAGCACTTCAAAATTAGCAAGATGATACAAACCAAATTTATCTTTTTCTTCATCACTCATTAAATCCATAGTCGAGGTTGTCGCTGTTACTGCCGGAGCGTTATAATTTACTTTACTATAATTATAATAATTCTTAAAAAATAAATACAAAGATGCTGAAAGCCCAATAAGACCTATTAGCACTAAGACACAAATAATTAAGTGTTTTTTATTTTTCATATATTAATTAGGAATTATTGATGCTTGAGTACATCCGGTACCAGAGTTACGTGCACCAGTTATATAACTAAGGCTTGCTGTACCATATGAAAATGGAATACAGGATGAAACCGCCACGCTATCAGAAACACAATAAGGTGCTCCTTCTGAAGAATATGAACCAGCACATGTATTATTTGGATAAAAAGTAACCGCTCGGCAGGTTGAACCAGCTGGACAACCAGGGGGAGAAGATGGTGCTGGATCACAAAGATAATAACAGCCGCTGGCTGAGGTAACATATATAGAAAAATAAGATGAGCCCATATTATAGCAATAGCCATAGTAAGGGAAATCAGTAGAAGATACGCAGCCAGAGTTAATTACATTTGAAGAATAACCTGAACAAGAAGAATTGCTATAATAGGTTTGATTGGTACATCGATAACCATCTCGACAACCAGAACAACAAGTCTTAGCTACATACGGATTACCACCAACACACCCTGATGGGCTCGCCGAGTTGATATATCTGGTAGTATTACCATTGGAATCACAACCATACCAATCGCTATAAGTAAAGCTAGTACAAGTAGGGGCGCAAGCGCCACAATCAGATGGAGACGTACTACATGTTTCACCATTAGCAGTATCGCAATAGCCATCACCATTGCAAACTACTGGATTAACAGAAGATGGTAAGTGGGACAAAAAAGCACTCCATTCGGCGAGGGTTTTAGTAGGGACAAAATAAGTTAAACTGGAATTATTTCTAATGCAAGTCTTAGACGCGGAAGGACAATTACCACTACCATCACGGGTATCAGTAGTACAACGGGAAACTATAACCGTTTTTCCATTTTCAACAAAAAAACCTGTATTAACATCACCGATTGCTATAACCAACAAAGGAATCGTAATAATTATAATTAAAAATAAAATTATAAGACCGGCAATTTTATATTGCCAAATAAATGATTTCATAACTTTAGTTATTTTTCTTAGAGACATAAAGAATTAAGATTATTATAATAGTAACATCTTTTATAAAATAAAAAAAGACGCTTAAATTTTTTAAGCGTCTTCCCTTTAAAATTAATTTGTTAATTAATTGTCTTTAATCAATCTAACCGACAAACCGAAAGTTTTAGGAGCTAAACCAGCGTTAGAAAGAATACAACCACTTAATTGGATATCCAAATTGGAACTAAGAACCCCATATTCAGCGTTTAACCAAATGTTTAAGCTTTCGTGAAGTTCCATAAACTTCCATAAACCAGTTGGATCTTTACCAAAATAACCACTTGGTAATCCAGTAAATCCAGTCCCATTATCAACGGGACCGTAAACACCGGGTTTTGGATTGTTCCATTCCGTGGTAGTCATTAAGTGCGGGCCAGATAAATAACAGAACTCTCCAAGGTTATAAAGTTTTCCAACATAACTATAAAGAACTCCTGATTCCTCCAAGTTTGGCACATGCCATCCGGCTGGAGCAATTTTTCTGGTGTCTGTAACAGCATACCAGTTATACAAACGCCCAAACTTTTGAGCAAGACTATCGGAGTTATTGTAGTTACAATAGGCTCCAGAAGTTAAGTTTGCCCAATTACTGTTAGCAGTTGGGTGAGCAATCGGGTCACCATTACGATAATGAGTAACCTTTAAGTTCTCAACTGACCAAGTCTGAGTTCCAATTTTAACGGAATGATATAAATTTCCGTCAGCATCAGCGAAATCATAAGTCCAAAACGTACTTTCATCAGATACCGTGTTACCCGCTTTTAATCTAAATTTATAAACTGTATTAGCTTGTAAATCAGATAAGTCTAGGGTTACTTTGATTGAATCAGTGCCACTGAAGTTAGCAGTGATGGGTTTACTTATCCAAGTCGAGCCAGTGGTTTGATATTCAAATGACACGGGCACGTTGGTAGAATATGGAACAACTGTAGCTGTTAATTTAGCGGTGCTAATTTTAACGTCTTTAGCGATTCCAATCTTAGCAACAGGGGCTAAACCGGTGGTGAAAGTACTTACTTCACTACTTACATAACCAGCATCAGCTTTAAAATCATACTTGGTGTTCGGTTGTAAACCGGTAACATCCACAGTGACTTTAGAACTAGTGTTACCACTGAACTTAGTAGTTACATTAGCTGTGGTCCAGACTGATGAACTTCCGCTTACTTTATAACTAAAGAAAACGGTAACATCATCACCATTAGGCACTACAGTAGCTACTAAGGTAGCTGAGGTAGTGGTAATGTTTTCGGCAGTTCCAATCGTTACAATCGGTTTGAGTGCGATTGGGTCTTCATCGGGATTACAAGCGGTGAAGAATAATACTACGACCATGAAAGCTATCGCTTTCAACAGGTCAATTTTGCAGATTGCTTTCATGATTATGTTTATTTGATTGTTAATTTACGGGTTTTAATTATGTTTATATTATAATACTAAATTGGTGTTTTGTCAATAGATAGCGTAAACACACAAACATTCCCTTTTATTATTGCAATTTTCTAAAAAAAATGATATTATTCTTTGTTAAGATATCAGGCGTTCTCTAACAATAACCAGTTTCTGGCTCAGCTAGGAACAAAAATAATATTAATTATGAAAAAATTATTTTTTTTGTTTGTGATTGCGATATCAGTAATCCCTACAAGTACTTTTGGTCAATCAAAAATCCAAGATTTATTTTTCCAAGTCAATTCCGCAATGGAAGTTACCCGTGGCAATATCGGAGGTTACAGCATTAAACCAATGGCTGTAACTTACAATAATGCCTTGATTTGGAAAACTAGCACTGGTAGCAGCTGGTTTGATGTCCATGGTGATGAAGTGAGTGATGCAATCTTCATACAAGAAGGAAGTAAAACTGGCACAAAATGTTTTCTATTTATAAAAGGTAACAATGTTACCAAAGAAGCTTCACCAAATAACAAGGAAATAATTGAAGTAAAATTCACCGCTAAGTTTATTCTGCTGAGATTCGCCGACAACACTTACGGCGAATTTCCTATTAGGTAGTTAGTTTAATTCTTTAACCTGAAAAACACGAAAAACCCCGAGACAAAATGTCATCGGGGTTTTATTTTAAACTTATATAAAAAAAGAGTCTAAGCTCTATTTTTCTTAATGTGCTAGGATAGTAGAACACTGTTAGAACGATTATGTTAAAAATTAATAACGCTATTAATTGCTAACACAACACCGGCGCCTAAAAGACAGCCCGCCATTTTACCAACAGCTGATTTTAGCATTGTTCTTTCCTCAGGGACAGATTTTTCTCTTAATTTTTCAGCCATTTGCCCTTCAAAAATACCAGCAATACCATCAGTAATAGCGTTACCAACTACACCACCTAAAATAGCGCCCGTTACTCCAGCGAAATGGCCACCAAATATAGCTAACACCGCTAAAATACCATTATCAATAATTCCAAAGAAAACGTCTGGTAAAACTGATTTTAAATTAATTTTAAAAGGTATAAGAGATACCAAACAAAGCAAAGCTAAAATAATTAAGACTAGACCCATCCAATGATCTTTTTCAATAAATGAAATACTAACAGCGGTGATAACAATACACAGAGTTAAAATATTTAGGACCGATAATATAAATTTCTTGTTCATAATTATATCGAATTACTCTTTATAAATTTTATTATAGCATATCAACAAAAAGAGGCTAAATAATAAAAAAAATAGCCCTAAAATAGGGCTATTTATAATCCGCGGAGAGACAGGGATTCGAACCCTGGGTAGAAGTAAAACTCCTACAACAGATTAGCAATCTGCCGCCTTCAGCCGCTCGGCCATCTCTCCAAAACTTTTATCTTTTGTGTTATAATAACGATACAACTATATAAAAATAATGCCCGCTTGTCAATTTAACAAACTGGCTCGACATAAACTTCAACAATATGGAGGAAAATAACAAAGTTCAATTTTTAGCCTGGCAAGTACCAGAATATGAACAAAGAGAAAGAGACAAAAAATGGTATTTTATTGCCGTAACTCTTTTACTGATTTTTCTATTTTTCTGTTTCTTTGAAATAAACCACTGGAAAATTGTCTTTTTAGGAGTTAATTCTAATTTCATTTTTGCGCTAATTTTAATCTTATCCTCAATTATTACTATAATAAACGACGGGCAAGAACCCGCAATGGTTGATTTTAAAATTGGTCCTGAAGGCGTTAATATTGGTAAAAGATTTTATGATTATGATGAATTACGTCATTTTTCTATTATTTATAAACCAAATATCGGGGTTAAACACTTATATCTAGAATTTAAAAATGGTTTTACTCACCCTCGTCTATCTATTCATCTTTATGATCAAGACCCAATTGAGGTCAGAAATTATTTATTGCGTTATTTAGATGAAGATTTAGAAAGATTAGCCCCTCCAGTTTCCGAACAGTTGACTAAGTTACTTAAATTATGATTTAATAAGGACAGGCTTTTAAAGTCTCCGTAGTTTAATGGATAGAACACAAGCTTGCGGAGCCTGTAATCTAGGTTCGATTCCTAGCGGGGACACATAAATTCAAAGGGCATTACTAAATCAGGTAATGCCTTTTGTGTTATAATTAACTTATGGTTACTTTTAACAGTCCACTTTCCAGTCTTAATCGGGTTGGGAACACTACCGCAGCCCACTTCAAACGCCTAGGAATAAACACCGCTGGCGAATTATTATTTTATCTACCTTTTAGATACGATGACTTTTCTAATAACCAACTGATCTCCAAATTAAAAGACGGTGAGACAGTAAATATAATTGGCACGATTGATTTAATTCAAAACAAACGAAGTGCTCACCGTAAAATGCAAATTACCGAAGCCCTGCTTCGTGATGATTCTGGTTACTTAAAACTGATTTGGTTTAATCAAAGTTTTATTACACGCAATTTAAAAGTGGGTGATGAGATTTCAGTCTCTGGTCGCGTTCATGATAGTTATGGCGGGATGCAAATTACTTCACCGAACTATGAAAAAATTACTTCCGCTGATTTAATTAATACTCAAGGGTTAATTCCTAACTATCACAGCACCAGTAAATTATCCCAAAAACAAATTCGCTTTTTAATGAAACAAGTTTTACCACTGGCCAGTAAAGTTGAAGATTGGCTACCTGATGATTTGAGAAAACGCTTAGGTTTAATTGATTTAAAAACGGCTCTGTATCAAGTTCATTTTCCAGCATCGAGCAAAGAAATTGTAAACAGTCAAAGACGTTTAGCGTTTACTGAATTATTTTTACGCCAACTTAAATCGCAAAGTATTAAACGTGAACTCCAAAATTTAAAAGCGACCACAATTAATTTTAATGAAGAAGTAACTCGTAGTTTTGTCGCTGGCTTACCATTTCCCTTAACCGATGATCAGAAAAAAGCCGCTTGGGAAATTTTAAAAGACTTACAAAAAAAACAACCGATGTCTCGCTTGCTTGAAGGTGACGTTGGTAGTGGAAAAACTTTAGTCGCCGTTATGGCACTGCTTAATGTCGCTATTTCCGGACAGCAGGGGGCTCTTATGGTACCAACCGAAATTTTAGCCAGACAACATTTTAAAACTTTATCCCATTATTTATATCAATATAATATTAAAGTCGCTCTGCTGACGTCTAATTATGAAGATGTTAATTTTGAGCTTCAAGGTAATAATATTTTAGAGGAAGCAGATATTTTAGTAGGAACTCATGCCTTAATTCAAAGTAAAATAAATATTCCTCGACTTAGTTTAGCTATTGTTGATGAACAACACCGTTTTGGGGTTGACCAACGTCATAAAATTATTGGCTCCGACCAAAAATTAGTGCCTCACTTTTTATCAATGACCGCTACCCCAATTCCTCGTTCACTAGCCCTAGCGATTTATGGTGATTTAGATTTATCACTAATTACTCAGCTACCAGCGGGACGTAAACCAATTGCCACCAAAATTATTACCGACAAAACTAGAAATTTAACTTATGATTTTATTCGGACAGAAATAAAAAATGGTCGCCAAGTTTATGTTATCTGTCCGCTAATTGATGAATCTGATAAATTAGGAGTTAAGTCGGCTAAGTCAGAATATGAAAAATTACAAAAAGATATTTTCCCAGAATTTATCGTCGGACTACTACACGGAAGAATGAAATCTAAGGAAAAAGAACAGGTGATGAGTGAGTTTGCCGATAATAAAATTAATATTCTAGTGGCCACTTCAGTGATTGAAGTTGGCGTTGATGTGCCAAATTCAACTATTATGATTATTGAAGGGGCTGAACGTTTTGGCCTCGCTCAACTTCATCAATTTAGAGGGCGTGTCGGTCGCAGTGACTTAGCTTCCTATTGTTTTTTAATGCCAACTAAAGAAAATATTTCAAATGCAAAAACTTTAGAGCGTTTAGAAGCCTTAACAAAATATAATGACGGTTTAACGCTGGCTAAAATAGATTTGAAATTACGTGGCGGCGGTGATTTATATGGTACGGCACAAAGTGGTTTTGATGAATTACAAATTGGTTCATTATTTGATTACGAACTAATTAAAAAAGCTCGCGACGAGGCGGCTGAATTAGTAGCCAAAGATCCAGAATTTAAAAAACACCCAGCCATAAAAATAAAACTAGGTGAATGGGAACGAAAAATACATTTAGAATAATAAAAAAGAGACTGTCATTGTGAGAGTCTCTTTTTTGAAAAATATTTTTCAATTACTGAAAATATTTTCAAATAAATTACTGAGCATTACTATATTTCTTTTGTTTTTGAAAAAACGATTTATTTGAAATATAGCATAAATGCAATTGAGTGCGAGCGGAAACAGAACTTTAGCCGGTAAGGAGAAAATGTTCAAGAACATTGCGTGTCCATCTTCAGAAAATGAAGTGCCGTCAAAAATGTAAGCACCAGCCGACCAAATGAAAGTAAAGAATGCAAAAAGGAAATAAGCAACCATTAATGCGCCAGAAACTGTGAAAAAAATTCTTAACTTGTTCATGATTCAAAGTATTTGATTGTTAATTTAATACGTTATTTCGATGGTATAAATATATCATATTTGACAAGTTTTGTCAATAATGTCAAATTGGGGACTTAAATTAATCTATCTTTTTGGCTAATATAAAGACTTTTTCTTGATTTTGTAGAGTGGTTAAAATAAGTACTAAGTCTCCACCTTCTTTAATTTTTAATCGTTTTCTAATTTCATCCGCAGTCATTTTAAAATGTTTAACAATAATTTCGGCTCGTTCAATTTTCTGATTTTTTAAAAATGATTGAAATTGTTTTAAAGAAAATTTATCAAAATGTAAGACTTCAAACTTTCTAAAAATATTAGAATCATCAGAGCTAACTAATTTATCACTAGTTAAAAAAGATAAATTATAATCTATCTTAGATAATAAAAATTTATTAGCTACTTCATCAATTAAGTGAGCTTTAGAAATTGCCTTATTGGGTTCATATAAATATTTTTTAACTTCAGAAAAATTGGCCACTGAATCAGCAACATCTGTAAAAGAAAAAAATTCATCTTTTTTAAAACCAGTGGCTCGACGATTTGCCGTCTTAAATTCGCCAAACCACAACATCGCTACTTTACAATTATTATTTTCAGAAATTATTTCAATTTCCGGTTCTTCGGATAAAGCTTTTAATTCTTCATAATCAAAAGCAGGTGAAATTTTAACCGCTACATTATGAGTAATCGCAAATAATTGAGGCAAAATCGTGAGCAATGACGGGCTAGAATTTAAAAATGAGCGTGTTTTAGTAGCTCCTTCGCGATCACGAGCTGGATCAATAAAAAAAGCATCAACTGGTTTAATATTTAAAAAAGCATCACCAATGATAAATTCAATTTTATCTGATACTCCATAAGCCGTCGCATTTTCTTTAGCACAGTCAATTTTTTCTTCTGACAAATCAACGGCAATTATTTGTTTCACTCTTTCCGCTAAAAAAATAGTATTGCCCCCCAAGCTACAAGTTAAATCTTGAACTGTCCATTCTGGTTTAAAACGCTGAGCAATATACTTCGCGATTCGTTCACTGGTTGCTTGTTCTAAACTTAAAGATGTAAAAAACATTGACTCACTTTTACTAAATTTATTTTTAGCCGCCCGACGTAACTTAATCAAAGATGCTAAGGCACCAAAAAACGGATTAGTTATTTGATTCTTTAAAACCAATAATTCTAACCTGGCATCACTATCAAGATAGTGTTTTTTATAAGCCTCCTGCCCCTCTTTTGATTTAAGATATTCTAGTTCTAATTTAGTCATAGTTTACTAAAATTAGCATACAATTTTTAGTTTGACAAACCCCCAAAGTCAGGTGTAATATTTTGAGATAGAGATTTTTTCAAGTACGAACTTTAAAAAAATTATTACCATGGCAGTAATTAACAAAAAAGGTGAGTTTGAATTTAATTACCAAACCCCCACCTACAAGACAATTGATTTAATATTTAAAGACGGCAGACCGGCAAGAGCAAATTTTAACAAATTAGAGATAACCTACACGGGAACTGTTAGAGTTTGGATTGAAAACGAAAACAAGTATGTGACATTATCTCAAATTGAGCCAAACAAAGAAGAAAATTTGAAAGAATTTACTTTTTTAAGTGCTGAACTCAAAAAAATTTCCAACAAAAGAAAGGCAGAACTTAAACAACAGCAAAGACAAAAGAAAAACCGTTAAAAAATGACCATGTAAAATCTCATAAACAAAAAGACCAATTAGTAATGATTGGTCTTTTTTCTTACTATTTGATAAATTCAGCAAGTTCCGCTAAATTCTTAAGTTTTACAATTTTTATCTTTTTAGCTTTAACTTCCACATTTGGAATAATCGCCTGAGTAAAGCCAAGCTTCTCAGCTTCAGCCAGTCGTTGTTCAATTTTAGAGACGGCTCTTATTTCACCACCTAAACCAACTTCACCTAAAACGATAGTGTGGCGGTCAAAATTCTTATTTAAATTAGAGGATATAATCGCCGCACAAACCGCCAAATCTAAGGCTGGATCATTAAGGCGTAAGCCTCCGACGATGTTTAAAATTATATCCTGACTAGTTAGATTAATCTTAGTACGCTTACTTAAAACAGCTGAAAGCACCTGTAAGCGGTTTAAATCAAAACCGCTAGTCTTTCGTTGCGGATAACCAAAAACCGTCTTAGAAACCAAAGATTGGATATCAACCAAAAATGGGCGAGTACCCTCAACCACACAACCAATTACTGACCCAGCCAGTTCAACATGAGCGGCATCAATAAAAACTAAACTAGGGTTAAGCACTTCTTTAAAACCAAGACTGGTCATTTCTAAAATGCCCAGTTCATTAGTCGAACCAAACCGATTTTTACTTGCCCTGAGCAAACAATAGTTATTATTGGTTTCGGCTTCTAGATATAAAACCGTATCAACGATATGCTCCAAGGCTTTAGGCCCAGCCACTTGTCCATCTTTAGTAATATGGCCAATTAAAATAACTGAAATATTATGTTCTTTGGCCACTTCTAAAAACTTAACCGCCCCAGCTCTAATTTGATTGATACTGCCAGCTTCAGAGGGAATTAAAGACGAGTAAACAGTTTGAATCGAATCAATAATTACTAAATCTGGTTTAGCTTTTAAAACCGAACTAATAATTTTTTCAATATTAGTTTCACCGATAAAACGTAAATTATCTAAAGAACAATTTAAACGTTCTAAGCGTCCTTTAACCTGAGCGGCTGATTCTTCGCCACTGGCATAAATTACCAAACTATCTTTAGATAAAGCATTAGCAATTTGAGCGACTAAAGTTGATTTACCAATTCCTGGTTCACCACTAAGCAAAGTTAAAGATCCGGGCACCAAACCACCACCAAGGACACGATCAATTTCCGTGATATTAGTAGTTAAGCGTTTAAGATTCATGGTATCAACTTTTTTAAGGTCGATTAAATCAGCACTACCAATTTTAGACAAAGTGTCTTGTTTGGCCACTTCTTTTTTATCCTGTATTTCTTCAGTTAGTGTGCCCCAAGAGCCACACTCTAAACAACGCCCACTCCACTTTGGGAATTGGGCGTCACAGTTAGAACAAGTAAAAATTGTTTTGATATTAGACATATAAGTACCAGAAATGAGGGGGTTTCCAATTAATTATTTCTTTTCCCAAACCGCATTATCAACTAACCAGTTATTATTACTTTTAACTAAATCTAAAGTCATTTTTTGTGAGAAAGCCGTACCTAATTTATCGGCGTTAGTTTCCTGTCTTTCAGTAATTACTTCTACTTTAGCTTTACCAGTTTTATCATCATAACTTAAAACTTTAGTAGTTAAAGTATGAGTGGTAATTCCATAATAAACACCGCTGTATGGTTGAGCTTTAAGTTCAGCTACATATTTATCTGCCCAATCTCTCATTGAAGCAGTCATGAAAATTTTTAAATCAGTAACATTGCCGTAGTCTGATTGATTAGAAAAAGAACCTAATCGTTCCGCAAATAATTTAGCAGTTTCAGCCACATCATTTGAATTTAATTTATATGGCTCTTCTTTAGCGACATTATATTTTTGAGGATTGCGATAAACGTCCCCAGGGGTTGTCGTTGGGGTTAAAGTAGCACCAGAATTAACCAAATTATTACCAGTTACATCAGTTGGTGTTGAAACAATTTCGGTTGGGTTAATTTTTTTAATTAAAAGTACAATAATTATTATTAATATAATAACCGCTACTCCGATAATTAATAAACCAATTTTTTTACGATTTTCCATCATATATTTTTATTTATTTTAGATTGCTAGATAGCCGCTTCATCGGCTTGGGATTCATCAAATTGTTTTTTAGCTTCAGCAATTTCCAGTAACTGGCGTGGATCGGAAGTGATTAATTGATCTTCGGAATAAGAAGCCACAATTTTAATCGCTACGTGCTTATTACCAGCAAAGAAAATCCCTTCCCCTAAACCACATTCAAGTAACAAATATTTTTCACCTTCGGTTAGTAAGAAAGTTTTCTGAACTAAATCAATAGCCGCTGGAGATTGTTTAAGCAAAATCTGAAGTGATGAATTCGTTACAATCGCTTGTCCATAAGGTGAAGTTAAGAAATCATTTACATCCTGAGTGATTGTAGTAACGCCTAAATAATATTTACGACAACGTTTAACGAGCGCAAAAATAAATTTAGCTGAATCTTCGTGTTGCATCATCCACCAAGCCTCATCAATAACTAAAACCCGTTTCTTAGTTTCGGCTCGAACGATATTCCAAATATAATTGATAATTGTATAAATCGCAATTGGACGAAGTTCATCTTCCAAATCACGAACGGAAAATGAAATCATTTGATTGTTCATTTCCACGTTAGTTGGGTTGTTAAGTAACCCGGCAAAAGTACCTTCGGTATATTTTTTAAGACGCAATGCCAAATCAGCTCCACCTTCCATACCTTCTAAAACTTGTTGGAAGTCACTCATGACAGGAGCTTCAATATTAGATAAATCGGAATCAGGTGTAATATCTTTTTTAGCGTAAGTTTCTAATAATGCACGGTCGATAATAGAATCTTCGTCGTAATTTAAATTACCCAGCATCAATCTCATTAAACCTTTTAAAGTAATAACAGCGGATCTAATAATATCTTTTGGTTTAGCCTCACCACCAACTGAACGTGGCAAATCAAAAGGATTAATTTTATTTTCTGATGACAGAGAAATGTTAATATAAGTACCACCAACCGCCTCAGACAAATGTTTATATTCGTATTCTGGATCAATAACAATCACATCGGAACCAAGCATTAAAGAGCGTAATACCTCTAACTTAATAGCGTAAGATTTACCAGCACCAGAGGTCGCAAATACTACTGAGTTAGCATTTTGTAATGAGAAACGGTCAAATAAAATTAAACTATTATTATGACGATTAATACCATATAAAATACCTCGGTCAGAAGTTAGTTCGCTAGAAATGAATGGGAAAGAAGAGGCGACCGGTGATGAATTCATATTAAAGGTAATAAATAATTCATCATTACCAACTGGCAAAGTTGAATTAAAACCTTGTTCTGCCTGATAATAAACCCGTCTGGAATAAACTAAACGTGAACCTAAAATATCTTCAACTTGGTCACTCATTCTATCTAAATCTTCTGTGTTTTCTGAGTACAAAGTAATATAAAGAGAGAATTGAAAAAACTTTTCAGTTCCCTGAGTTAAAGAATCACGTAAATATTCAATGTCATGCAAAGCAGTTTCACGAAGTGGGTCACGAGCCGCTCCCTTTTCGGAATCAGAAATAATTTGAGCACTAATTGAACCAACCTTATTTTGTAATTGTTTTAAAATGATGGCGCTTTTAACTGGATAAAAGAACATGGCGACATCAAAAGTTAAATTAAGATTAATAATTGGCGCAAACCAGCCAACACTAATATAACGAGGATAACCGATAATAAAAATAGTTCGAGCAAACTTATTACCAAGAGATAAATGCTTAGCTTCCGCCTTTAAACTAGCTGGTGAAATTAAATCACGAACTGACAAAACACCGCGACGAAAAGCTTTCTCTTCTTCGATAATAGTTTTAGCTTCACTAGAACTTAACGGAACTACTGGAGCAGCCGTTTTTGGACCACCAGCAAGTTCACGAATATCCGTGTTAAGACCAATCTTTTTTTGATTTTCTTCTTTATTAAAATCTATCATAAATCAACTCGTAATTTATTTATATCAACTAATTCTTGGTGTTTAGCTGTTTCTGGATTATAAGTCTTATAATAAAGTTCAATTAGACTTTGAGTATCTAATCGTTCAACCGCAACGCCCATTGATTGCAAACCACCAAAAACACTTTCGACGCGACGACCTAGCATTTCTTGATAAGCGACAAAAATTTTCTCTTTTAAAATAATCATTGACGCTGGTCTAATAGCATCCTTAAAAGAATCAAAAAAACTTTTATGCTTATCCGTGGCTGGATCATAAGGTACTACAACGTAAAAACGTTTATTCATAATTTTACCTAAGGATGTCAGCTCTTTAATATAATCAATATATTCACCCGTTTGAGCCTTAAGTAATTTATTAGTTTGTTCTTTTTCTTTACCCTTTAAATATTCTAAATAATTATTGATATCAAGTTCACGAGATTGAATCACAATCTGTAAAGTAAAACTTAAATTATTTAAAAATCTAATATATGAGTCAATAACGGCATTTTGTTCATCTTCACTTTTTAAAGCAAAATTAATACTAGAAACTAGTAGCACAGCACGCAAAGTACCGTCTTTCATAATAACGGTATCATCTCTAATTTCAGCAATATCAAGATATTCTTGAGTAGAGGCGGTTATTTTATTCCCAGCTAATTTATTCTCTGCCATAATTTTACTCTCGATTAATTATCTCTAAATCAACATCTTCATCAGCCCCACGATATTCGCCTTCAGTATCAACCACTAAAGATAATTCAGCTAAACGTGATTTCTTATAATATTCTTTCGCTGATTTAGTAGAATCAAACTTCAAGGTTGGTATTTTTTCCTCATCAACTACTGGAGCTAAACGATTATTCCAAACTCTAATATTAGGACGACGCAAAGTCTGTAAAATATTAAGCATGAAAAAATGAAATGGACGACCGTTTATTTTTACAAAACCAAATACAACCGCAATAATAAAAACAATAATACTGAAAGTCAAAAATAAAGTGAAATCAAAAATCTTATACGAAATAGCAATAATAATTGCCGCCGCTAAAAAAATTATAAACTGACGAGCCGTTATCGGACCAATAATTTTATCTTCAACATCAATAAATTGTGGAACGGTAAATTGTTGCATAGATTAAAACATCAAACGACTATTTAAAGCCATAATAGCTTCAATTTCTGGCCAAACTAAATAATTTGGATTTTTAGCTAACTGATAATTATCTGCACACTGTTTAAGACTAATTCCCTTGGCCAAAGCTTCTTGTCCCATTTTTAAATAAATTGAATTGACAATGCTAGCTCGCCAAGCTAAAACACCAGACACCATCTTATCATAACCATCCTTTTCCAGTAACTTAATTTTTGATTCAACCTTAGCAGTCGCGTCTATTGGAGAAATTCCTAAACGTCTAAAATTAACTAAATCTAAATAACGTAGTTCATCAACTGGTCCCATAACTTTTGGAGCTGCCTTGATATCAACTATTTGTGCTTGAGCCGGTGTAGTTTTAAATTCTGATTTTTGAGGGGCAGCTGCTTCAGCACGCAAAGTAGTAATTGATGGTTTAACCACTGGTGTAACTTTTGGCGGTACAACCTCTTTTACTGCCGGCTGAACTGTTTGTTTAGGGGGTTCGGTATGAAATAAATTAGACAAAATACCGGTTTTTTCTGGCGGACGATTAATTTTTGGTTCCACAACAGTTGGAATTGGAATTACTGGAGCAACTGGAATAACTGGAGTAACTGGAGTAACCGGAGCCATGACTGGAATTTTAACTGACGGTGTCTCAACTGGCTTAACAACTTCAGCTGACTTAGTAACAACTGGAATAACAACTGGTTTAACTTCCTCCTCACCTTCTTCTAACAATTTTTCACCAGCTTCAACTGGTTGAGGTAAATTTAAAGCAGTAACTGGTTTTTTTATTGTCCCAGCTGAAATAGCTGCTTTAAGATCATAAGGAATATCACGAGCTTCACCTGGTTTTTCATAAAGAGCTCGAACTTTATCTAAACCTGTTGGTGCTTGTTCTTTACCTGATGGTAAAGATACTGATGCTCCACTAGGTAAAGTTTGACCAGAAATAATTTCATCAGCGACTTTAAATATTTTATCAATTACTTTATGATCCAAACCCAAACCACCAGAAGCAACTTCTTTATTTAAAGTGATACGAGTATCAATTCGGCTTCTAACACCTTTTAAATATGTAGCTAAAATTGTTTTAAAACGAGTATTCAGTTCTACGCCAGCAAACACAACCCCAGATTCTTTTATAACTTTACTAACGCCAACTAAATGAGCTGGTGTTGGCGCAGTTTTTGGTACAACTGAAGCATAAGAGGCGTTATAACCTAAATAATTAGCCACTGGAAAAAATAAACGCTCTTTAAGTTCAGCGGTTAATTGTTTAGCTGTTTCCTGATTTAAAGAAAAATCAGATACAAAATAAATTGATAAATCAGCTAAAGGAATAATTTTAGCCATCACTTTCATCACCGTCGAGGCTAAATCTATTTTATATTTATTTTCTAGTTCAGCGATAACGTCCATCGCGGCTGGCGAAGACACACTATCACGCAAACTAGCTGGTAAGGTATTAAATTTTTGTAAATAATCAAACATGGTAAATTACTTGCGACTAAGACGATTTATCTCTTGATGAATCGCTTTATATTCTAAACTAGTAGTCGGATATTTTGTTAAATTTTTCTGAAGATCAAAAATTGTTTTTTGACGCTCAGTAATAACTGGGTTTTCAGTTGAGTTTTCTGGTTTCGAAATATTTTTTTTAATAACTTCACTATGATTAACTGGAAATATTTCCCAATTTTCAATAGCAATTCCATCCATACTTTGAGGAAAAAATACTAAGTTACGGTATAATTTTAAAACCTTTCTCACTAACTCTTTTTCTTCTGGTTTAAGTGATTTAATATTTGGTGACTGACTTAAATATTCAGCCAGAGCCACTTCATTAAATAAATCACTGCCATACTTCTTAATAAAATCTTTTAACCAATTAGCAATCGATGGTGAGGCTGGATGATTGTCTAAAATAATCTGATGATCGCTAAGTTTTTCTTGATTATTATATAACAAAGCCTCAACTCTGTCTTCTAAATCTTCATCTTCATTAAAGGCTTGAAAAAGAGCAATGTTAAAATCTTGAAGTCTGGTTGGTTCAGCCTTAAGAGCCGGAACAATTTCACTAGTAAAAGTTTTTAAAATAAACTCTTTCTTATCAGCTAAAGACATTTCAGTTAGCGGTCCAAACTTACGACTAGTATCTGGGATTTCAGTAACAGGGGTTTCTTCTTCTAACTCAGCGTCTAAAATTAAATCAAGTACCTGAGCAAAAATTTTTTCTTCAACTAAATTAGAAATTTCCTCACCTTTTTTAAGATCAATTTGAAATTTTAAATTTAAATATTTTGGTAAGTCATCGATTGTTAATTCACCAATCGCAATTAAAATTACTGCAAAACTTAAAGAAACATTATAAGCATCTTCAATTTTTTTTAATTCTAAACAAGCTTCAAAACCACCAACCATATCTTGAATATGATCAGGCAAATCATGAAATTTTTCTAGACACTCTGATAAATATGTTTCATTCATAATTTTATGCTGCTAAATTTTTCATTCTTCTCTCTTCATTCACTCTTTTTGTTTCCTGTTTTATAGCAATCGCTGACAGTGGTTTAAGTTCTCTACCAACTAATTCATCACCACGACTAACTGTTTTCTTTAAATCATTAAAAGTTCGCATGAAGAAATTGCGATCATCTACTGACATAGCTGATGATTCACCATTGATGGATGTCTTTGTTGATTCTGCTCCTAAATGATCAATTAATTTATCAACCGATTCATCAAACTTCTTGGTTATGTGTTCGGTGTCCAAAACAGTATCTTTAACCGTATCTCTTTCACCACTTTCAATTTCAATAACTCTTTGAGCATTATCTGGGGTCCATTTTTCAATTTGACTATCAACTGCAGCTCTAATTTCATCTGGAGTAGCTTGTGATTTTTCCATGTTAGCAATTAATTTACCAATAACTTCATCATAACGTTTACCACCATCAGTGGCATCTGATTTCGGAATACGACCGATTAATTTAGAATCTTGAAGATCTTGAGCACTATCATTTACTAACTCCTCATTTTTAGCACCAGATTGATGCATAATTTCGTGTTGGGTAGTATTATATTCAGCCAATCTTCTTTCGGTTGCTGTCGCCCCTTCGTATGAAACATCGGTATTCTTCAAAGATAAACCAGAAATATCACCAGAGGCTAAACGAGATTTAGCTGTGTTAAGTTCACTAATTTTTTGATTATTTATAGTGCCACCAATAGCTTGTAATGATTTTATTTCATCATCAATTAAGCTAGACATTACTTTTGATAGATTGCCAAGTTGAGCGCCTTGGACTTGTTGATTTACACCAGCTGCCGCATCTAATTTATAATCAACACCAAGCTCTTTAGCTTTATTATTAATCTTTTCAAAACTAGCCCCCATGATATCTTTAGAAGCATTACGCTCACTGGCCGCTTTAGCAGAATTTTTAGCAAAAGTATTATATTGTAAACCACCCGTACCAGCATTAACTTTCATGCCTTCGCCAGCTTGTTTGTATTGAGCGGTTACTTTATCGGTAAAATTATTTGGGTTATATTTAGGGTCATTAGCTGTTAAGGCATTCTTAAGTTTACCTAATGTAGTATCACCCGAAACTCCACCTTTCTTTTCATAAGCAGAAATAACTTTAGCCACCTCAGTTAATTGCTTATCAGTTAACTTACCAGGAGTGGTTATTTCATTAACCATATTATCAATAGCTTTATTAGCATCTCCACCACCTTTATTTAATTCTTCTAACCTCTTCTTCCAAATTTCACTAATACCAGCGCTTGAATAGACGTTTCCTTTACCCATGTCTTCTAGGGTGTCTTCGTTATTTGCAGCAATTTTAACCCACTCTTGAGCAGCCTGTTTTTTCTTAGTCATGTTATTCATGGCTTTATTGGTTCTAGCAAAAGCCGTTGGTCCGCCAGTTGTAGAACCAAGAATATCTTCGCCACCAACAATTTTTTTATTTTTTTCATTCTGTCTAGCTCTTTGTAACGCAGCTCTTTCTTCTGGGGTTGTATTTTTTTCAAGATCAAAACCTACTTTATTTGCTTTTGCAGTATTTTTTCTGTTCTGAATTAAATCAGTCAATATTTTATCTTTAGATTGTTGGCTTACACCAAGACTATCTTTTTGTTCATATGATTTAACAGCTGCTTTAGCTTTCTCATATTTTTCTTTTGAAGCGTAGCCACCAAAACCACCAGCGACTAAACCAATAGAACCACCGATAGAACCGCCCACAAAACTGCCAACTGGACCAAGCATTGTACCGGCTAGAGCACCAGCTGAAGCATAATTAACTGCACCTCTAGAAATACGACCGAGTTTCTGCATAGCGTCAGTATTGGCTAAATCCTGACCTAATTCAGCAGATTTTTCGGTAATACCAATTTTCTTTAAATATTTTTCACGACTAGCTAATTTTTCTTTCCTTCGAGTTTCGACTAAATCAGTTTTCCATTGTAAAGCAAAGTTACCAAGTTTTGTACCCTCTCTTTTTCCAGTTACAATATCTTTATCACTAGCTAAATTAGCCATTTTACCAACACCAGTTAAAGCAGCATTTCTAGTACCTCTGCCAATTGCTTTACCAGACAAAGCTAAGGCACCTAAACCAAGTGCAGCACCAGTCTTATTACCTTTGCTAAATATCTTACCCATTGCAGACCCTGCCTCACCACCAACAGATTGAGCAATGCTCATACCACCGAGTAACATACCAATGGCAATTACAAATTTAGCCATACCGGCTGTTGTACCAGCTTCAGTGGCAAGTCCAGTTGATATCGGAGTAGTGCTTGAGGTGTTATTGTTAGCCAGTGGAGTACTGTCACCTTGTAGAGATGCAAATGATAACCACAAGAAAAAAGCAATGATTGGACCAACTAACAAATTGCTAGTCCACTTGTTCCACCATTGTCCAGCATACTGTTGTCCTTTACCAGGAACTGCTTGTAAGAAAAAAGCTAAAGGAGATAGAACTACTAAAATCCAAATCATCACCACGCGAACAACTAACATTCCTAACATTGCGGCTACAACAACTGTGGCAATAAATATATATATTAAACCAAAGATATAAGAGCTAACAATCATGCCAATGGTTACGGCTGGAGAATTAGCATCAGCCGCAATTTTAGTAACATCAGAAATGCCCAACATGTCTATAATATTTCCAGCACCAATAGAACTAAAAGCATTAACAAAAGTTAACATGATGACATTTGAAACATCAATCATGAGACCACAAATAAGCTTAGAAAAATTAATAAGCACGGCTGCCATAACTAATTTAGGCAACATCTTTTTAGCTCCATATTCTTCCTGACCTAAAATAGTAGCAAAAGCAATAATAAGCAAAATTACTACAAAGAACATGTTACAAATATCACGAACCACAACCCAACCTTTAGCTACAGCTGGCGCATTAATAAAATTACTATAAGTAGCTACCTCCATTAATACATCGACTAGTAACATCAGGATTGAAGAAATTGCACTAATAACTAGAGCAATTATCGTGCCAATTATATTACCCATGGCACTGGAAATCGGATTATCAGCTAGAGCAAAATGACCAACTAAAAAAACAGCTCCAAAAATAGACAGTAAGAAAGCTGCAGTTTTAAAATTAAATATTTTTTTAAAATTTATTTTTTTCATTAAGGCAAATTGAATTATGAAAAAAGATTCTTAAGTGCTATAAGCGATTCTTTAAATAAAGCCCAGATAAGTGATAAATCTCCATTAAGTATAGAAGCTATAATTGAAATAATGGTAGCGATAAAAAGAATTATAAATAAACAACCAATATTTAAACAACCGATACCAGAACCCTCTACTACTTTAAGTAAGCTAGCGGCTGATTTACTTTTACCAGCAACTCTCTTAATACTATCTGGTAACCATTCTTCCCCGACGTCACGGAAAACTTTTGGACCAAAAACTTTATTTAAAAAAACATGTATATCTATCCAAATTAGGGTCAAACCAAAACTTACAATTAAATTCTCCCAAGCAAATTTTAACATCTCGTCAGTGCCTTTTAAAATTCCACTAGCGGGTGTTAAAGTAGCCGATAAATCATCCTCGGACTTCTCTTTAAATTCTTGTGATTCTTGAACTCTTTTTTGTTGAATTCTTTCACGTAAAGAAGCTCGTTCATTTTCGCCTTGCTCTTGCATTTCACCACGTCTAGTAGCCCGAAACTCGCCGGCTTTTTCTGCGTCACTTTGACTTAATAACTGTTCATCAATATCCATAAAAACTTTTAAATAATTCACTACTATTATAACACAAACTGTAAATTAGTTTAACAGCTTTTACTCTATAATTTTACTATAAAAAAAAGATATTAGCAAAATATAAATAATAAAAAATCCCGTCTTTTTAGACAGGATTTTTTTCTTTTTTTGTGTCGTGCATTTCCTTCGATCTTTCGGTAATAACAAGCACCGTAATAACTGAAATATAAGTTGTAATTACTGATTCGGGCAACTTATATTTTGGCCCCAAAATAATATCAAAGGCAATAAGAACACCAATCAAGATGGTCCAAAAGATGATAAAAATTTCACCTTTATGGTTAGCCTTGTGATGATTTTGCCAACGATTGAACTCCTTGTTACTACCATAAATTACTAAGACACCAACATAAATAGTTGAAATCATGCTTAAAGTATCCTTATAAGCATTACAAAAAACTAAATCAACTACAACTGCGGTCAAAAAAACAAAGGACCAAAGATTAACCAATCTCCGGAGCCAAATATCCGATATTTTCTTCATTTTATATGATTTTTTTGGGTTTTTGATTTTAAAAGAACAAGATAACTATAAAATATAAAACAACTTTTGTCAAGATGATACAAAAAACCCGTAACTTACTGTTACGGGTTTTCTTTTAGAAACTAAATATTCTTACAAACATCAGCATCTCTATTCCAGGAACTACCAACCATTGCTGAACATTTCCATTTATTCCAATTATCATAAGCTTTGATTTCCAAATGTTTATCTCCTCTTAAATAATAACGTGACAAACTAACATGATAATATTTATTACCAGAAGAATCCTCTCTAACCGCATTATCAAAATTAGTAATTATTTGGTAACCGTCATCCTTACCCCAATAAACTACAACTTGTTTAAGTGGTTGTTGTTCAGAATCAACATAAACATCAAATTCTAACTGATATAAACCACCATATTGAATCGTAGTGTTACCACCAGTAATTGGCATCAAAACACCAGCTGATGTCTTCAAAGATTCATTCTTTACAACTGGTAAATTAGCACAAATTACTTTGTTATCTCTAGCTGAAGCTGAAGAACAAATACTTGGCTCATCATATTGTTTAAGAGAAGTATCTTTAACATAAGCGCCACCAACATACTTATAATCCCCATATCTAAAGGCGAAAATTTGATTTAAGTTTTTTAATGCATCGGCACTAGTTGGGACCGAGGTCCACAATTTTTGACAAACGCCACCACCAGTACAACTTTTTTTATTAAGTTCAGTATCACCTTCATAATAGATACAGTAAACCTTTGGATCGGTATTACATTGACCAATTTTGTCACAATTTTTACCAGTACAACCATAAGGACGACCCGCAAAGGTAGTTTCATTATTCTTAGTAGAGTATTGATTACGTAGAACAAGCAAATCAGTGCTGTTATTTAAATCATAGCCATTAGGTAAATTAGCAGAACCAAAAGGCACATCTTCGACATCATGTCCGTAAAGCAATAAACTACTGGAGAAGAAATTTGGAGTAATAGTTGAACTCTGACCAATACGACCAGTCCAAGCCATATCTTTACCAACTGAATCAACTAACTGGGTAAATTTATTACAAGCAAAACGATACACTTCACTTTGATCATTTTGGTTAGATACAAATTTCAAATCAGCTTCAGTGCTTCTACCATTATCTAAAACCATCAGTGAGTCAAACTTAGTGGATTCATTATTATTAGCCTCATCAATATCGGACAAATTACTAATATCAAAACTAATATCAGCTCCAGAACCGCTATTTACCGCCATGTTTAAAGGACGATTTAAGAAACCATTATAGACACCCCAACCTTCATTAAAGGTAAAGTTACAACCAAATTCAGTTTTGTAGTTTTTAAAGTTTACAGTTTTTTGTCCTGATTTTACTAATAAACTTGATTGTTTAGGAACACAATAAACTAAAGCCACTAAATCTGGAACACCATTATCAATTCTAGCTGTGTTATAAACAGCTGTGTAATCAGGTGAACCACATACCTTAGCGCTTTGAGTATCATCCACACAAGAACAATTATTAGCTGTTATTCCAGCTCCACTACAACTAACTGTAGAATCTAAATTAGCCCCTAACTTATTTTTTATCCAATTCCAATCATCAGTCCAGTCACCACTGGTTTTTCCAAGACTGCTATTAATTTCTGAATCAGCCCAAATATTTAAAACTCCATTTCTCTTTTCCACAACATCAAAATCTCCATTAGCTTCAGTACAATAATTTAATGGGAATTTACCAACATAACCTAAATTAAGTTGACTGCTTTGTGATAATGAAGAAATTCGATCAATTGGATACCACATTAAACAAACATTTGGGTTAATTTGATCATATTGTAAACAATAACCATATAAACCATCCTTAATGACATTATTGTTAGCAGACAAACAAGACAAGCTATCTTCACCTGGATATAAACGACAATCTTTGGAAACATAACTATTAGGACCAGTTTGAAGTACTGGTTCAATATTTATATCATCAAAATAAACATAACCTGGAGCTAAGCTATTAGTATCGGAGGTTAAATAAACTTTAATTTTGGCTTGGGTATTTTTCTTATTTGGATCGAGAACATTAAACTTATAAACCTTACGTACCCAACCATTATTAGCGGTATCTACAAAACTAGCTTTAACAGTTGGTGTACCAGAACTTGGACTATCAGTAATTAATAATTTAGCTTGAGCACCAGACCCCTTAGTATTAACTAAATAATTAATATAATAATCTTGGTTAGTATAAATGGTGATTTCGTTACCAGGTGAAACCTGAGTTGAATTTAAAACCGCAACATATCCTTTACCATGTGCTGGATAATCGGTTTTATTTTTATCTTTATCTGGGCTTAGAATCAAAGGTTCAGCCGTACAAGCATTATTTCTTTGAGCATATAAAGCCGCGTTACTAGCAGACACACCGACATCACGACGGCAAGTTAAGGTATCGGATTTATTTTCAAAATCATAAAGCGCATCGGTATTTTGACCAACCTCTTTCATTGCCCCAATATAATAATTATTTAACAATGAATAACCGGTAGCATTTTTATTTTGATTGTTGGAAATATCTCGAACCTTATTATCCATTGGCAATAAATTACCGCACTCATTTTTATCATTTAACTGATCACATTCTCCCACTTTGTAACAAGTTTTTTCGTGAGTGACCGGATCTTCGGATGATGTTTGACAAGACAACCAACGTGAACAGATTCTGTCTGGAGTAACTTTAATAACCGTATTAGCATTATTTAAACAATTAGGATCAGTTGTATTGCAAGAAATTGGCGCACTACCTTCACTAGTTAAAATGGCATTAAAAATATTTGATTTAAGTCCACTGCTACCAGATTGAGTACGAGCATTAAATAGTACACATCCATTATCAGTATTAATTGTACCGTTACAAGAAGTGGTATCGACATTAGAACTAAGTTGATAATTAATAATTGCTTCTTTAACTATAACTGTAGTATCAAGTGAGCTTGAATCTTTAGTAATATTTTTACGATAAACACTTAAATAAGTATTAGCCCCCGTATTAAACATAACCGAACTAGACGAAACCAAAGAAGTAACTGGATCACCTAATTTATTATCTTCACCTAAAATTCTAACGGATCCACCAGTACCATTTTCAGTGGTTGCAAAGTTACCGACTGTAATTGGTTCAGACACATTACCGCTAAGTTCTAAAACATAAAGTTTATTTGGCTTAACACCAATACGTTGAACGTAAAAACCACCAGACAAGCCCCATTTATCAGCTACTATATTATCAATCTTCTCCGCTGATGGGTTAGAAATTAAATTATTTACATATTTACTTAACGGATCAATATATTCACTACAACCAGCCGCTTCAGCACTACATAAACCAACTGAACCATCTGGAGTAGCCACTCTGCCGTTAACTCCGCCCAGTCCCATAGTCTTTAAGTAAGAAATATTACATGGATAATCATTGGTATCAGTAATACATTTCTTAGTACCACAATCAGTATTAGCCACACAAACAGCACCAACTTTTTCACTATCGGTAATCTTGCTATCACCATTTATATCACAACGTTTAACTGGTGATTTGTACCAATTATTATTTTTATAAACACAAGTATTTAAACCTGGAGTCTTAAAATAACTAGCGGAACCATTGCCATAAGTCCAAGTATCACAACCAACTTCATTGGCTCGGCAAAGTGGTGAAGAAGCGTCGCTACTATAAGCATCTGGTAAATTTTTCTTAAAGACATCCATCCAACTAGTAGAACCACCTGTGGTCTTTAAATAACCGAAACGAGAACAACCAGCATCAGCGCTATTACATTGCTTGCTTGAATCAAATACTGCATAAATAGCTTGAGAATCTGGAACTTCAAGACAACCGGAAGTACCAGCTACACAAGCAGTATTTTTATCTGAACTATTTAAATTAACCGTATAACCGTAACGTCTGGAGGAATTGTTAGTTTGAATCATTTGTTCACAACCAACCGCTGAATTCTGACATAGTTCACTAAATTGATGTAAATTGTGAGTTGTGCCAGCTCTATCTGTATAAGACGAACAACCTAAATTATAATTTGGTCCTTGATATTTATCAGACATATCATAAGAACAAATGTCTGGAACTTGGCTACTACCTTTAATTAAATAGTAACGATCAGTAATTTCCGTAATAATTAAATTATCAATTACTAAAGCTTTATCAACTTTAATCTTTAAAGATTCGCCAGCTGGTTCATGATCTAATTTAGCTAAATTAATTTCATACAAATGCCATTGATTATCACCTTTAATCGTTAAGTTGCCAGTTGGGTTATTGTCAGAGATACCAAAAGTTGAAATATCATTACTTGAATTTTCAAAAGAAAGGTTGGCAGTGACTGCAGCTCCAGAAGCTTTAGCCATGAATTTAACAATGTAAGCAGAATCTTTCTTAACAAAACCAGAAACGCCAACACCAACATCATTAGTAACATTTAAAGAATGACCATTTTTGACAGTTGATTCTGAGCTTTGAGAAACAGCACCACCACCTAAAGAGTAGAAACCATTTACATCAGATTCAAAATCATAAGAAGCAACTAATTTTAAGTTGTTACCATTATTGCCATTATATTCACGACAACCAACTTCAGCGGCGGAACAAGTAGTCCCTTCATTAGGAATAACTTTATAAATACAAGCATTTTGCTTAGTATCCCAAACACCACCATTTTGACAAACGTAACAAGCGCTCTGGGAATCATCCCAAGTACCAGAACAAGTATCTTTGTCAGTAGCTGTTTTATCAATATTTTTTTCGTTCAAACGATAAGAGTGACAATTATCAGAACAGGAAACAGTGTTAGACATTAAATGATAAGTGATTTTACCACCCTTGTTATAAAATTCACGACAATCAGAATTATATCTAGGATCAGTTACCGGTAAATTATAAATTTCTTTAGTACAAGCAGCATCGCTAACTGAATTAATTACAAAAGGATCGCCACTAGAATCTTTCTTAAGTGACATTACCTTAAGTTGAGCATTATCCCAAGAATAAAAATCGCTGCAAGAAGTAGTATCTGGTTTAATACATTGTCTAACTTTAGAATAGTATTCAACATTTTCACCACCTTGATTAACAGCGTCTAAATTAGTAAAGCTAGAACAACCAACACTTTCAGCACCACAAGATTTAGCATTATCTGGAATTAAATTATCAGCTGAAGTGCCATAGAAATAAGAGGCTTTAGCTAAATAAGTATCGTAACCAACACAAGAAGCGTCACAATAATCATTAATATTAGCTTTAGCCGCTACTTTAAAGATGTCTTTAACAGAAGTAAATAATTCACAACCAACTTCATTACGGTTACATTTACGAGCAAAATTATTACAAACCGCTGGAGCATCGTCTTTTAAGGTGTAATCACCTGTACCAGAAGTAGAATTATAACAAGTAGTTTCTAAATAATTTGGTAATAACTTTTCATTAACTGAGAAAGCGCCATAGCTAGAATAACCAGGGTAATAATTATTAGGAGTAAGTTTAAGATTACGAACTACAAAGTTAGCGTTAGTACCACTGGTTGTAATAGAGAAATTTAAGTTATTAGTGTTTTGAGCAGTAACTGAAATTGTTGTCCAAGTGTTAGAAGTGGTCTCTGTTTGATCACCATCATCACCTAATTTCATAGTAATCTTATCACCAGAAACTAATTTAACATCAGCTGATAAAGTATAAGACCAACCAGTAATTGGAGCTAAATTTTTTGGCAATAAACTAGCAGTATTATTTGAAGATAAAACAGCTTGACTGGCACCAGAAACTGACAAAGCTTTTCCGCCATCATCAACAATTTTACCTGTATCAGTTACTGGCCAGTGCCAACTAGTTGAAATTGTGCTGCCAGTATCACCAACATTATTTAAACTAAAATCGGTATCCATTATATAATTAACATCACCCCAACCTGGTTTACCTCGAAGTAACTGAGTACAAGATTCATTTGAAGCGTCACAAGATACGGCTTTATTATTAAAGAAAATAGCCGCATTTTTATCCCAATTAATTGTGTTAGTTGAAGAAGCATAAGTACCATTTAAAGAATATTGCTTACAACCAGAATTATTAGCATCACAAGTACTATAATCTAAAGTATTTTCCAAGAAAGAAACGGTTTGTTTATCACTACTAGTAAATGTTTGGCAAGTGTTATAAACCGGCTCGCAAGAATCAGTGCCAAATTTCCAAGTGCGCTTTTCTTCATTACAGTAACCATAAACTTCACAAGAACCATCAATCTTTTCTTTAATACAAGTTTGATTATCAGCACAATAATCAGTGGCTCTAGAGATTGATAAAGCATCAGTGCCATCTATATCTTTTGAAATTAAACTGCTAGTAATCTGACTACCAACACCTTGCTTAGCACAATAATTAAGCGGTGCTTTTAAAACCCAATTTGGATCAACTAAACCACGGCACCAAGCCTGATTTTTTTGATCAAAATCATTAGAGAATTGTCCCTTACCATCAAAACAAGAAACTAAATCTTGAAGAGTTACGCGGTATCCTTTACTAATGGCGGTTGAAATAGCTTGCTCCCAACCAACTGGAACAATACGATATTTACGTAAAATATTAACATTACGCAAAGTATAAGTACTATTTGATTTACTATCACCAGAAACCAACCAATCACCATGTAAATAACCTTTTTCTAAAGCGTCACCAACTGTTAATTTTTCAGAAATAGCTTGAGAAAATTTATCATCAATAACACAGTTATTTGGACCAGGATTATTATTATCAGAACAAGTTGCTAAATCTGATAAAATACTATAATCACTGCGAACATCAAAATGAGGTTTAATAACACTAGCTAATTTTTCACTAACAACCGAAGTGCCATATTGAATTAAAGATTCAAAACCACTGCTAGCTAATTTAGCGGTATCAAGAGCGACACTAGAACTCTTTCCTTTGCTGACTTCTCTTAAGACACGTTGAAAACCTTCATAAGCCAATTGGTTTAAGAAGGTATTAGAAGCATCAACTAAAGCATTACCAGTAGTTTTTAATAAATTATCAGTTTGTAATTTCTTAGCATTAGAAACGTCATCTTTAGCGGCACCAGGAACACCAGTAAGTTTACCAGCAATATTTCTAACATCTAACCAACCTTGAGTAATAGTATTGGAGGTTTTTTCGTTTTCGGTAGCTTTAGTGCTAGCTTCAAAAGTACGACCAAATAAAGTAAAAGCACTACCGAGTTCACCACCACCAGGTTCTAAACTAACTTGAATTCCCTTTAAATAATCACCACTTTCCATAGCCGCATATTTTTCATAAGCGGAGCTGTAATTATTTACTAAATTACTTAAGGTACAGTCTGGAGCTTCAGGAGCCAGTGTTTGGACCAAACCTAAACTAATTTTAGCCTGAACATTGGCATCTGGTGGTTGACACAAATCAACCCCCCAATTTTTACCTAGACCATCAATAAAATCACCGGCAGCCGCATCACCAATATTTTTCCAATAAGTACCAAAATCCTCAACTACGTAAGTTGGTTTTTGACCTTCGCCAGCAGTAGCTACATAAGTAGCCGCTGATAAAGCAACTCTGTTTAAAGTATTACGGATAGTCGTGCCAACTAAATTTGCTCCCCATTTATCAAACCAAGTCTTTTTAGCCTCAGCCGCTAATTTTTTAAGATTATCGGCAGCCGTTTTGGTAATCAAAGGCATATCAACAACAGCCATGCCCGCTCTAGCTGGTTGAATGTTAATGGTGAAGAATGACAAGACCAGTATTGTTAAAATTAAACTGATTTTAGTTTTAAACAAAATGCTTTTTTTCATATATTATCTTTTTATTGATTAGTAGAAGTCGCCGTAGTTGTCGTACCTGAGATACTAGAACTTAAAGCATCTTTATACATAGCCATTAAGTCTTCATCAGTTAAAATCTTTACTTGATCTGGGTTAGCTCCACCTTGAAGCAATATCTGGCGCATTGTATCAGCATCACCTTCACCACTTAAAGCCTTAGTAAGTAGCGCTTGGTCAACATTTTCCGCCGGTGTTTTAGTTTCTGAAGTTGAAGTTGAGGTAGTAGTTGCTGTTTGAGAAGTAGTACCGGCAACCAAACTACAAGTTGAACCTTCAGCACAAAGCGGATCTTTACCTAATCTAATTTCTTCACCGTCATTTATGCCATCGCCATCAGTATCTTCTAAGTAAGGTGAAGTTTTATAAACATTAGTTTCATTATAATCAGTTATACCATCACTATCAGTATCTTTAGTTTTAGCTGCTAAATCAGCAGCCGCTTTTTCCTCAGCAGTTTTTTCAGCCTGAGCAATTTCAGCATCACTAGCATGGAATGGGCTATTAATTCTTGAATTAAATTGCCAAAACCAAACAACTAAAATGCCTACAGCAACTACTGATAAGCTAATAACCGCTACCTTTTGAGGGCGCGGTAATGTTCTAAAAGACTGACCTTGCTGTCTGTCGTTCATAATATTTTTATTCTAAGATAACGCTTCAATTATAACACAAATGGGCGAGCCGCCGCAAACAGTTTTTGCCAATTAGAAACGCTTAAATCTTGAGCACGTACATGTTCATCCAAACCAGCACTAATTAATAATTTCTCAGCTTCAGTATTTGAAATTTTAAGCCCTGAAGCTAAATTATTTTTAAGCATTTTACGTTTAGCACTAAAACCAAATTTGGCTAAACGGAAAAAAGCTTTTTCTTCCTCCAGAGAAACACCACCTCTTTTAGAATTGTCTAAAGTTATCTTAATAACAGCACTATCAATTTTTGGTTCTGGCCAAAAATTACCCGCTTTTACTTCACGAACAATTTGAGTATCGCCAAAAAACTGAACTGATAAAGCTAGCATACTCATTTCACCAGGTCCAGCAATTAATCTTTCAGCTACTTCTTTTTGTAACATCAAAACTAAAGACTGAGGACGATTTTTTTGATTTAAAAAAGTTCTTAAAAATATTGAGGTAATATTATAAGGCAAATTAGCCACCACTTTATAACCAGAAGGCAAATCAGTTGGGTTAAACTTTAAAACATCTTGATTTACAATCGTTACATTTTCCACATCCTGAGAATCCAAACCAATTTGTAAAAAATTAGCCAATTTATCATCAAGTTCCACCGAAATAACTTGTCGAGCAGCCTTAGCTAATTTAGCAGTTAAAAATCCGAGTCCTGGGCCAACCTCTAAAACAGTATCTTCTTTAGTAATTTCTGCCGCCTCAACTATTTCATCATAAATTTTTTCATTAATTAAAAAATTCTGACCTTTGCTACGGCTTGGTTTAATTTCAAACATCTTACATAATTCAATTGTTTTCTGCGCTAAGGTCATTTTAGTTTAATTATTTAATTACAATACTAAGTAGTTTGCCTTTAACATAAACTACTTTTACAACTTCTTTATCTTCTACCCATTTCTTTACATTTAAATCAGCAAAAGCTAATTCTTTGACTGCCTCTTCAGTAATATCTGAAGTCACTTCAATAGTTGAACGAAGTTTGCCGTTGATTTGAACTGCTAATACAAAAGTATCATCTTGGAGTAAGGCTTCGTCGTAGTTTGGCCAAGGTTCTTTAATTAATAATTCATTATGCCCCATCTGTGACCATAATTCTTCGGCTAAATGAGGCGCAAATGGTTCTAAAATCCTAACAAACAAGGCTAAATTATCTTTTGATAAAGGCCAAGAATTATTTTTATTTTTAAAATCGTAAATTTCATTAACTAAAATCATCAAAGCGGAAATAGCGGTGTTATACTTAAATTCTTCAATGTCATCACCGATTTTTTTAATTGTTTTATGAAGCAAAGAAACAATTTTTTTCTCATCAACTCGTGGTAAATCTTGATTTACTTCACTAACACGATCTAAGAAACGAGAAACACCAATAATACCCTTACTATTCCAAGGCTTCATATCTTCTAACGGACCCATGAACATTTCATAAAGACGCAGTGCATCAGCTCCATGAGACTTAACTAAATCATCCGGATTAATAACATTACCTTTTGATTTACTCATTTTATTGCCATCTTCTCCCAAAATAATTCCTTGATGACGAAGTTTTAAAAATGGTTCATTAAAATTTACATAACCATATTTTTTCAAAACTTTAGTGAAGAAACGAGCATACAATAAATGTAAAACTGTATGTTCAGCCCCACCAAAATACAAATCAACTGGTAACCATTTAGCTAATTTATCGGCCGCCGCAAAGACTTCGGTATTTTTAGAATCAGCGTAACGCAAATAATACCAAGAGGAACAAACAAAGGTATCCATGGTATCACTTTCACGTCTAGCTTTAGCGCCACATTTTGGACAAGTAACATTATGAAATTCGGTAGAATATTTTAAAGGTGATTCTCCAGTTGGACGGAAATCAACATCAGTTGGTAATTTAACTGGTAAATCTTCAACCGGAACAGGGACTTCACCACAATGATCACAATAAATAATCGGAATTGGAGCCCCCCAATATCTCTGACGAGAAACTAACCAGTCACGTAATCTATAATTAATTGTTTTTTCACCTTGTTCAGTCCGAGTTAAAAAATCAATCATTCTAGTTCGAGCTTCAGCCGATTTTAAACCAGTAAATTCACCAGAATTAACTAATAAACCATCATCGCAATAAGGTTCTTCATCAGAATTGTTTTCTGGAGCAATTGATGTTCTAATTTCTAAATTATATTTTTTAGCAAATTCAAAGTCACGTTCATCATGAGCTGGAACCGCCATCACAGCACCAGTGCCATAATTAGCTAACACATAATCAGCCACAAATACGGTTACTTCTTCATTGTTAAAAGGATTAATAGCGGTTATGCCTTCTAATTTAACACCACTCTTATCTTTATTTAAATCAGTACGTTGTAATTCTGTTTTAGCTGAAACATCGCTAATATATTTTTCGACTTCGGTTTTATTTTTTGTATATGCTAATAACTCTTTAGTTAAAGCACTTTCAGGTGCTAAAACTACATAAGTACAACCAAAAATCGTATCAACACGAGTCGTAAAAACTCTAATTTTTTTCTCTTCCGTTAAACCATTAGCAGTTAAAACAAAATCAACCAAAGCTCCTTCGCTACGGCCAATCCAATTACGTTGAGCTGATTTAGTTGATTCTGGCCAATCTAAATTATCCAAACCTGATAATAATCCAGATACTTCACGTCCTTCATATTTTTGATCTTCAACAAATTCTGTAATCTTAAAAAACCATTGTTCTAAATCTTTTTGAATAACTTGATTACCGCAACGTTCACAAACACCACCTTCAGCTTGTTCACGAGCCAATACTGTTTGGCAACTATCGCACCAATTTACTTTAGCTTTTTTCTTATAAGCCAAACCATTGTTATACATTAACAAGAACATCCATTGTGTCCACTTATAATATTCAGGGTCAGAAGTGACAACTACTCGATCCCAATCATAAGAAAAACCTAGAGAATCAATTTGTCTGATAAAATTAGCACTAGCGGTTTTAGTGGTTTCTGAAGGATGAATTCCTGTTTTAATGGCATAATTTTCAGCTGGTAGTCCAAAAGCATCAAAACCTTGAGGATGCAAAACATTAAAACCCTTTGCCCGAGAGTAACGAGCATAAATATCGGTCGCCGTATAAGATTCTACATGACCAGCATGAAGACCCGCCCCAGATGGATAAGGAAACATATCTAAAATAAAGCGTTTTGGCTTATCACTAGCTTCGTCAGTCTTAAAAACACCCTCCGTGCGCCAACGTTCTTGCCATTTTTTCTCAATATTTTGGTGATCGTACATATTTTTTAACTAAGTTTTTATTAACCTATTTTACCCCAGCAAACGGGTTTTGGCAACCAAAAAATAGCTAAATATCTAGCTATTTTTAAATTAAAAGAATATTTAAAGCTCAAGTGTAATCGGACAATGATCGGAGCCCATAATCTTGTCTAATATCTGGGCATTTTTCAACTTTTTCTGAAGCTTTTTTGAGGTGCAGAAATAATCAATCCGCCAACCAACATTTCGAATTCGAGCACCAGCTCGATAACTCCACCAAGTATATTGGACTTTATCACCATTTAAAGCCCGATAACTATCAATAAAGCCATCTGACAAAAAATCAGTCATCCAAGCACACTCTTCTTTTGTAAATCCAGGGCTGCCAACATTTTCTTTGGGTCTGGCTAAATCAATTGGTTTATGTGCAACATTAAAATCACCACAAATAATTATTGGTTTTTTCGCTTCTAACTTTTTTAAATGTTTTTGCAAACTTTCGTTAAATTCTATCTTATAATCTAAGCGGGACAATTCATGATTTGAGTTTGGAAAATAGCAATTAACCAAATAAAAATCCTTAAACTCAGCAATTTGAGTGCGCCCCTCATCGTCAAATTTATCATGTCCAAAACCATTTTTAACCTTAGGTTGAAGGGTATCTTCACGAACCAAAATAGCCGTGCCACTATACCCTGGACGTTTAGCACAATTCCAATATTCAGTGTAACCCGGAAAATCTAATTTAGCGTCATTTTTACTACTCTCTGAAATCTTAACTTCCTGTAAACAAAGAACGTCTGGACGAGCTGCCAATAAAAAGTCGGAAAAGTTTTTTTTCATGATGGCTCTAATGCCATTTACGTTCCAAGAGATAATTTTCATAGTGTCAATTTTCCCTAAATTATGTATAATGGAAGTATAATTAAAAAACCTAAAACATACAATTATGGCACTCGACTTAGGTAACATGAATCTTGAAGAAAGAACCAAATTTTTAGAACTAAAAGAACAATATAAAAAACAATTACTACCTTGGTATAAAAAATGGTGGGGTATCGTTATACTGGCAATTTTAGGAATTGTTTTAATACTAAGCACGGCAGCTGGTTTTTATATTTGGAATCAAGTTCAGGAAATAAATAAAACTAATGCCTACAACCAACAAATTAGTTCAGACAAAGCTTTACAACTTGCTATTTATGGAGATGGAACTAATTATGTTTTAGGAACCGAAAATGCTGCTTTAACTATTGTTGAATTTTCTGACTTTGCTTGTCCATATTGTGAAAAAGCTTATACCGTTCTTAGAAAAATTATTGGTCGTTATCCGGGTAAAGTAAAAATAATTTTCCGCGACTTACCCTTGCATGAAAATTCGGTTGATTTAGCAATGGGGGCTCGTTGCGCTGGCGAGCAAGGCAAATTCTGGGAAATGCATGATCAATTGTTTAGTAATCAAAATAATTTAAAATCAACTGGCGATGAACTCAAAACAGTTATCTATAGTTTAGCAGGTACTATTGGTTTAAATGCAGCTACTTTTGATACTTGCTATACCAGTAAAAAATATGTCTCCGCTATCAGTTATGATTTTGCAGACGCCGATTCTCTTAAATTAAGAGGAACTCCATCTTGGTTTTTAAATGGAAAATTAATTTCTGGATATTTGCCTGAAAATGATTTCTTAACTTTATTAGATAATTATTTTGCTAGCTTAAAATAGTTATGACAGACAATATTATTCAAACTAGAGTTCATGGACGCGGTGGACAAGGCGTGGTAACGGCGGCTGAGTTAATTGCCTTGGCAGCTTTTTATGATGGCAAAGAAGCTCAAGCATTTCCTTTTTTTGGCGTTGAACGAAGTGGCGCACCAATTATGGCCTTTGCCAGAATCTCAACTACACCAATTAAAACCCGAGAGCAAGTTTATCATCCAGACTATTTAATAATTCAAGACGCCACATTAATTGATGATGAGGGAATTTTAAGCGGCGTTACACCGCAGACAAAATTATTAGTTAATTCTCCAAAAACTCGAGACGAAATTTTTAATAACTTAAAAAACAAAAAAACCATTAAACTTAATAATATTTATACCACTCCAGCCACCGAAATTGCTTTAGAATTTATTGGCAAAAATATTGTTAACACAGTTATTTTAGGAGCACTATCTAAACACAGTAATTTATTTTCTTTAGCTTCCTTAAAAAAAGCTGTGACTACTAAATTAGAATCTAAGGGGCCAAAAATTTTACAAAAAAATTTAGACGCTATTTCCAAAATATATGAGACCAATTAGTAAACCAGGCACCGCCTTAGAAAATAAAACTGGAACTTGGCGCGTTTATAAACCAGAAACTGATTATAAAACTTGTATTGGCTGTTCGCTTTGTGCCAAACTTTGTCCCGATGCTTGCATCGAAATGAAAGCACAAAAAGATTATGAGAATAAATTAAAACCAGTAACTGATTATGATTACTGTAAAGGTTGCGGTTTGTGTGCTAAAGAGTGTCCAGTTAAAGCTATAAAAATGGTAAAAGATTTTTAGTATGAAAAAAGATAAACGACAATTACTTGAAGGGTCTAACGCCATTGCCTTAACGATTCGCGCCATAAAACCTGGTGTTGTTAGCGCTTACCCAATTACCCCCCAAACTCATATCGTTGAAGATCTTGCTAAGTTTAAAGCTGACGGCGAAAAGTCTTATGAGTATGTTCGTGCTGAAAGTGAATTTGCAGCCGCTTCTATTGTGCTCGGTGCTAGCGCAACTGGTGTTAGAACTTATAGCGCTACTAGTTCCCAAGGATTATTACTCATGGCAGAAGTTATTTATAATATTTCAGGCATGCGACTACCAGTTGTAATGACGGTGGCTAATCGGGCTGTATCCGCCCCAATCAATATTTGGAATGATCATTCTGATATTATGGGTATGCGAGACGCCGGTGCAATTTTATTATTTGCTGAAACCCATCAAGAAGCCATTGATCAACACGTACTCGCTTATAAAATTGCTGAGAGTTTATCGCTTCCAGTTTTTGTAAATGTGGATGGTTTTATTTTAACTCACTCTTACGAAGGTTGTGAAATTCCAGATACAAAATTAATTAAAAAATTCTTACCTGATTATAAAGCGAAAAAAAATGAATTTTTAGACCCCCAAAACCCAGTTACCATGGGAATGTTTGCGGGACCTCAATCATATCTTGGTTTTAGAAAAGAATTACAAACTGATTTATTAAGTAGTGCTAAATTAATTGCTAAAGAATATACTAATTGGAAAAAAATATTTGTTACTGGCAAAAAAGATTCTGCCGTTATAGTTGATGATGGTTTAATGGAATACTATGGACCAAAAAACCCAAAAACAGTTTTGGTCACTCTAGGAACCGTCGCTGGAACTATTAAACAAGTAATTGACAATGCAGGTACTAACAATAAAACTGGCTTACTTAAGCTACGTTGTTATAGACCTTTTCCCGCTGAACAAATTAAAAAAGTTTTAACTGGTGTGCGTCAAGTTGTTACCATTGAAAAAACTTATGGTCTTGGTTACTTACCACCATTACATTTAGATTTAGCTGCCGCATTATATGGTGAGAAAATAAAACTAGCATCTTGTGTTGTTGGTCTTGGAGGACAAGACGTAACTGAAGCCGAGATTAGTAAAATTATAAAAACTTATGAAAAATTTTAAAAAAATTAGCGCGCTGTTATTTTTAAGTGCTTATTTTATTATCGGTTTTATAACTCCGACTTTAGCGGCAGATAATATACCTACTGAAGTTAAGTTTACACCTCAAATAAGTATTCCTGGAACTGAATTTCAGTCAGGAACTGGAGTTAAGGTTGGAGAAACAAGTGGGGCTACAACTAGCAGCACTTTGCTAGCTCGTTACATTTCGGCTTTTTATACTTGGGGCTTATCAATCGTTGGTATTTTAGCGGTTTTAATGCTTATGGCCGGCGGTCTTATTTGGATTACTTCAGCTGGTGATACTGGAAAAATAGGTAGTGCTAAAAAAATGATAAGCGGTAGTTTATTCGGATCACTACTGCTAGTTGGTGCCTATTTTTTTCTTAATACTATCAATCCTGATTTAACTAAATTACCAGCACTGAAAATGACTCAAATAGGAAAAATTGAAGTAGATAATGGATTTATGGATGGTGCTGAAAAAGTAGCTTATGTTTGTTTGCCAGAAAGTTTAACTTGCGCTCAAACTGTTCCTGCTTCTTTAAATATTAACCTATCAGCTTGCCAAAAAAAACTTGGCGCTTTACCAAATTGTGATAAAGATTTTGACAAAGTTGGATATCATCAAGTTGCTTGGTGTTGCGGAATGAATTCTAATACTCAAGCAGTAGCTGATAAAGCTTGTGTTGGACAAGCTAATGGTACTGCTTGTAAAATTACCGACACTGCCGGAACAGGAACTGGCTATTGTAATAATAATAGATGTAAACAATGTGTTAATTTTGGTTCCGCTTGTTCTAACGATTATGAATGTAAAAGTGGTAGTTTATTACAATGTGGTTACGGTGATGACGCTGGAATAACCTATTCAAGTAAATGCAGTTCCGGATTCTGTGCTAATAAACCAGGTAAAGAAAATGCTTCATGCGGTGCGAATAATTCAGGTACCTGTAAAGTTTATAGCGGAATATTTAGTTGTCCTGGTAGTACACAAGCTGTAGATGGTGGTACTAGTTGTGACACTGGCTTAAAATGTTGTAAGTAAATAAAATATGAACACCCCTAAAAAATTTCTATCATCTGGTCATAATGCTTGTGCTGGTTGCGGTGAATTATCCGCCGCCCAAGCAGTGATGCGTGGTTTAAATGAGAATGTAATTATTACCAATGCGACTGGTTGTTTAGAGGTAACTACAACTGCTTATCCTCAAAGTGCTTGGGGCTTACCCTGGATTCATTCTTTATTTGAAAATGCATCATCGGTGGCATCGGGAATTCTAGCAGCTTTGAAAGCTAAAGGAGATACCAAAACTAAAGTTGTAGCTTTTGGTGGTGATGGCGGCACTTTTGATATTGGACTTGGTTTAATTTCTGGTATGTGGGAACGGGGTGAAAATATTGTTTATATTTGTTTTGATACTGAGGCTTATTCTAATACTGGTTTTCAAGCCTCAGCAGCTACACCATATGGTGCCTCAACCACAACCGCACCTGATGGACTAAATTCTATTGGATCAACGACTCGTAAAAAAGATATGATTGGAATTGCTTTGGCTCATGGTGTTAAATATATTGCTCAAAGTACTGCTGGCTTCCCTGATGATATAACTAATAAAGTAAAAAAAGCCTTATCTACAAACGGTCCAGCTTATATCCAAATTCTTTGTCCTTGTATTCCTGGTTGGAAAATAAAATATGATGAAGCAGCTATGATGGCTAAATTAGCCGTTAAAACTGGTTTGTATCCACTGCTAGAATATACTGACGGCGTGTTAACTGGCTCAAGCATTAATACTAATTTTAAAGCTGGCTCAGTTGAAGATTATTTAACTGGACAAGGTAGATTTTCTCATCTTAAACCAGAAGATTTATTAATGATAAAAAAGCTTGCCGATGCCAACATTTTAAAATATAAAATATGAAATTTAAATACTTAGTTTTATTACCAGTTCTAACATTTACTTTATTATTTTCGTTTTCCAGTCAGGTAAACGCCGTTAATAGTTGTAAATGGACTAAACAAGAACTCAAAACCACTCCAAGTTATCCACCAACTATTAGTGCAGTTTGCCCATCTCCGTCAACGGCTTGTACTACTTGTGCTGGCACTGCTCCGGCCGAAAATTTATGTTGTACTGATACAACAGTAGCACCAGTCTCTAAGGCTAAATTTAAATTACCTGATTACGTTTTTCAAATTCCAATTGGAAAACTAACTAAATTAACCACCGTTGATTGTTCTAGCGGAACTTGCCAAATACCTTTTATATCCCAATACGTTACAGCTATTTATACTTATGGCTTATCGATTGCTGGAATTCTAGGGGTTCTTGTTTTAATGGCCGCCGGACTTCTCTGGTTAGTTTCTGGTGGTGATAATGGAAAAATAACAACCGCTAAAAATTTAATTATAGGCAGTGTAACTGGATTATTATTACTCGTTGGCTTAAGTTTATTTTTAAGCTTTATTAATCCTGATTTAATTAAAACTAAATCAATTGAACTAGAATCTATTGACCGAAAAGAACTGGAAGCTGAAGCTGATATAAAACTCGGTAACACCGCTGAAGAATACAAAAATAAACCATGTGCTACTAATGAAGAATTAGCCGCTGGGGTTGATTTTTATGCTACTGGTTATTACAAAGCTCCTTGGCAAGATAACCAAACTAATTTTTATCTTTGTGATGTACACATGCAAGGAACTTGCCCTAATGGCGTTAATAATGGAGGCAGTTGTACTGAAAATGGAAAACCAATATTTCCTAAATACCCAAACTATAAACCATGTAATCAATTTTCCAAAGCTCAATATAACAACTACTTTAGTGCTTCTAATTTGATAGTTGGTAAAACTATTGCTGGGCCACGTTGTTCTAATTTACCAAAAAATACCCAAGTCTGTTTCAAAGGAAAAACTTACACGATTACTGATTCTGGTGGTGGTATCCAAGGTAAAAGAATTGATATTTTAAGTTCATCAAGATCACAAGCAAATATTAATTCTAGTAGAGGCACTTTAAAAATTGGCGCCTGTAACTAATAAAAAAAGACCTCAATCATTGAGGTCTTTTTTTATTATTAATTTAATTTCCTCTATCCATAGCTTCATTAGCTAACCGATCAGCGACTTTATTTTGTTCACGACGCACGTGGATAAAAACAATTCGTTTAAAAGATAAAGATAAATTATGAACTTTTAAAAATAAAGGAGCCAGTTCAGCATTCTTAACTTTGTATTCTCGGTTAAGTTGTTTAACCACTAATTCACTATCTAAATAACATTCAACTTCTTCAGCTTTAAATTCAATGGCTTTTTCAAGACCAGCAATTAACGCTTTGTACTCTGCCTGATTATTAGTAGTCTCGCCAATATAACGAGAGATTTCTGCGAGCACAATTCCATCTTCAGCGTTAAGTACTGCCCCGATTCCAGCTGGTCCTGGGTTACCTCGCGCCCCACCATCACTATGGATAATTATTTTATTCATAAGAGTTTAATTAATATTATCAGCTGGCCTAAAATCAACCAATCGAAGCTGGGCTTCACGACGGCCATTAAAATCATTAATATCTAAATAATAAACGGCATTTACTAAATCGCCAACTCTAACCGCTTTATATTCTTGAGCTGAGCCAAACGAAATTGCCCAAATACCTTTAGCAAAAGTTTTTTCAGCTGATGATAATCTAAATTTAATATGTTGGCTATCAAAACCTAGAGTTACGATTTCATCAACTCGTAAATTATAACTAACAAATTTAGGCTGACTATTATTTTGTCCAAATGGAGCTAGAGTAGAAATATCTTCAGCTAAATCTAAATTAATAATTTCAATTGGTAGTTCAGCTTCAATGCGAAGACGAGGTGATAATTCTTTACCGGCTAATTTTAGAGTAGCAATCTCTTTAATTTTAGTTTTGAATTTTTCTAATTTCTCTTCACTCTCAACTGAAAAACCACAAGCCATTGGATGTCCACCAAATTTATCTAAAAATTCTGAAGCCTCAGAAATTGATTCAATTAAATTTAAATCTTCAATTGAACGACCCGAAGCTTTAAAAGATGTTTTACCGCCTTCGACAATTCGAGTAATAATTAAAGTTGGACGGTAATATTTTTCACAAATTCGACCGGCAACTAATCCAATAACGCCTTCATTCCAAGCTTGCTCTTCAGCAGCGAGTCCAATAATAATCGGTGGTACATTTTTAGGATCAATTTGTAGCTCTACTTGAGCGACCATTTCTTCGGTTATTTTCTGACGATCTAAATTTCTTTGATTAAGTTCAGTAGCAAGTTCAGCCGCCTCAGTTTCAGTTTCAGCAGTTAGTAACGAAAAAGCATTATTAGCATGACCTAAACGACTAGCGGCGTTAAGACGCGGACCAATTTGCCAACCAACATTCCAAGCTTCTAATTTTTTAGTATTATTGCCTTTGGAAATTTTTACCAGTTCATTTAAACCTTGTCTCTTGCTTTGATTTAAAATTTGCAAACCTTTTTTAACGAGCAATCTATTTTCACCTAAAAGAGAGACCATATCAGCAATCGTACCAACTGCAACTAAATCTAAACTTTTTTCAATAATTAAACGTTTTTGATTTAAAGGTAAATTAGATTTATGAACCAAAGCCGTAACCACTTTAAAAGAAACGCCTACACCAGCTAAATAAGGCCATGGATAAGAATCACTTTTATCAGCTGGATCAATACATAAACAAGGTGGTAAATCGTCAGCGGTTACTGGCAAAACATGATGATCAGTAATAATAACTTCCAAACCTTTACTCTGCGCATAAACCACTTCATCTTTGTTACGAATTCCATTATCAACAGTTATTATCAAAGAAAAACCTTGTTCCACGATTTGATCAATCGCTGATTTATTAAGACCATAACCTTCGGTCACACGATCTGGCAAATAAACTTCAACTTTGGCTTGAAGAATTTTAAGAGTTTCAAACAAAATAACTGATGAAGTAACACCGTCAGCATCATAATCACCATAAACAACAATTTTATGACCCTGTTTAATATGAGAAATAATTGAGTCAACCGCCGCGGTCATATCTCTAAATAAAAATGGATCAAAAAAACGTAAATCAGACACACCAGCAACATCTAAAGTTTTATCAATCGGCAAAACGTCATGCAAAAAAGACTCCAAAGCAGAAGCTTCTTGCAAGCCACGATTATATAAGAGTTGCAAAACAAGTGGAGATAAATCAGAATGACTATTTAAAAACTCTTCGGGAGCTGTTGGATATAATTGCCACTGCTTCATAATATATTTGTTACCACAGTTAATTAAAACAAGAATGAACCGACCGATAAAGACATCATGGAAATAATCACCATCAGTGAAATAATTATCCAAATAACTTTAACTACTTTTTTTCTTTTCATACTAGTTATCTTTTTAAAATTTTAATAAAAGTATCCGGTGGAATATCAACCCGACCACGACCGAGTGCCATCATTTTTTTCTTACCCTTTTTTTGATTATCGAGTAACTTATTTTTTCGAGTTACATCACCGCCATATAACTTAGCGGTCACATCTTTACGCATTGCACTAATTCTCTCAGCGGCGACTACTTTACCACCAACAGCCGCTTGTAATTTAATGACAAACATCTGACGACGAATCGTATTTTTTAAAATTTCTACTACTTCTCGCCCCTGACGATTAGCATCATCACGATAAACAATTGTAGCCAGTGATTCAACTGGTTCTTCAGCCACTAAAATATCCATTTTAACCACATCTGCTTTTCGATATTCTAAAAATTCATAATTAATTGAGGCATAACCCGCAGACACACTTTTTATTTTATCATAATAATCGGTTAAAATAGCGGCCATTGGAATATCATAATGAAGCAAGACACGAGCATCGTCATCACCGTCAATCGAAATATATTCAGTGTTTTTGTAATTACCACGTTTCTCTTGAGTAACCCGCATGATACTGCCCATATATTTTTTAGGGGTAATAATATCAAGCGTTACAATTGGCTCTTCAATTGATTCAATCGCATTAGGATCTGGTAGTCTTTGAGGAGTACGAACAATTATTTCTTCACCACCTTTTTTAAAGACTTTATAAGCCACACTAGGCACGGTAACAATTAAATCCAAATTATATTCCCGACGTAATCGTTCTTGAAAAATTTCGAGGTGGAGCAAACCTAAAAAACCACAACGAAAACCCACACCAATCGCATCAGATTGTTCTGGTTCATAAACTAAAGCCGCATCATTAAGCTTAAGTCTTTCCATCGCATCTCTTAACTCCTGCAAATTATCACCTTCACTCGGGAAAATTCCAGCAAACACCATTGGTTTTACTTCTTTATAACCAGCCAGCGGTTTAATCTCAGTTGAATGAGTTACTCCAATATTAGCTGTTAGTGTATCACCTACACGACATTCACCAACTTGTTTAAAGCCAGTAACAATATAGCCAATTTCACCTGTATTTAAAATTCCAGTTGAAAAATAATCTGGTTTAAAGACGCCAATATCTAAAACTTCAGAAATAGCCTGAGTAGCCATTAATTTTATTTTGTCACCTTTTTTTATTTGACCATCAAAAACTCTAATATAAGCAACCACCCCTTTATATTCATCATATTTAGAATCAAAAATAAGAGCGCGAGGATAATCTTGCTTTTCTTCGCCTACTAATTCTTTAGGTGCTTGTCCATATTTAATAACGGCATCTAAAACTTCAGCTACGCCTTCACCAGTTTTACCAGATGAACAAATTATTTCTTCCTCTTTACAACCTAACAATTTAATAATTTCTGCCTTAGTTTTAGCCACATCAGCGGCTGGTAAATCAATTTTATTAACAACTGGAATAATAGTTAAATCTTGTTCTAAAGCTAAGTAAAGATTAGCTAAAGTTTGGGCTTGAATCCCTTGAGTACAATCAACCAGCAAAACAGCAGCTTCAACGGCAGCTAGTGAACGGGAAACTTCATACGAAAAATCAACGTGACCTGGAGTATCAATTAAATTTAACTGGTAACCTTTATAATTCATCGTCACCGGTTGTAATTTAATTGTGATACCACGTTCACGTTCAATATCCATGCCATCTAAAATCTGGTCTTTCATTTTACGCTTATCAACCGTACCCGTAATTTCAAGCATTCGGTCAGCTAGCGTTGATTTTCCATGATCAATATGGGCAATAATACAAAAATTTCTAATTTTTTCTAAGTTATTCATCGTTTTTATCTTACTTTATTTTTATAGGGTGGTCAATTAAAAAAATTAATTGCCACGAGCTTCGCCAGAGCCTTCCAGTTCAGTCGTTTTTACCTTCTTGTGACGACGAAGTGAATTTATAAACGTCATTAATTCTTCGCTGCCAAGCAAATAACATAATATTAAATAAACAATTGAGCCAGCTATCCCAGCCACTATTAATTGGACAAATACACCGGAAAATCTAGTCATATCAATAGCGGGGACGATAAAGCCTTTCATAAGCTGAACAGTAATTCCCGCACCAATAGCGGCTAAAGAAAATTTAATGGTTGATTTAATAATTTGATTAATCCCCAAATTACCAACTGAAAAGTGTAACCAAGTCCAAAGTAATAAGAAATTCAAAATATTAGAAATTGAATAAGCCAAGGCCAATCCAATAACTCCCATAGTTTTAGATAATATCAAACATAAGATAATATCAGTAACAACAGTAAAAACACCTAAATAAAATGGTGTCCTAGAATCATGACGAGCGTAAAAAACACGTACCATAAGAGGGATTGAGGCTTGCGCAAACAAACTAATTGAGAAAAAAGCCAAAGTATTCATGGTCAAAATTGTATCTTGCCAACCAAAAGCTCCAGCACCTAAAACAACTCTAATTACTTGTGCTCTTAAAGTAATTAGTAAAACTGTAGCCGGAATTACAAAGAAAAAAATCTGACGCAAAGTCGCTGAAAAAGTAGCCTCCAATTTTTCCCGGTTAAAAGCATTTTGTGATAAGGCCGGAAAAGCGGCAATCGCAAACGAAACACCAAAAATACCAACAGGAAATGATTGCAAATTATTAGCTAAATTAAAAACTGTCAGCGACCCCGCAACTAAGCCAGAAGCGATAACCGTAGTCACCAGTAAATCAATTTGAGTAATCGCTAAACTTAAAGTTCGAGGCACCATCAACTTACCAATTTTTCTAGTAGCTCTGTCTTTAAAATTTACACTTAATGAATATCTAAAACCTAAAGCATAAACGGCTGGAATTTGAATCAACATGTGTAAAAAAGCACCGAACACAACGCCCCAAGCCAAACCTGATAAACCAAACCAATTAGAAAACCAGATTACACCAGCAATAATTCCTAAATTATAAAAAATTGGTGCCAGTGAATAAATTAAAAAACGTCTAAAAGATTGGAGCATGCCACCGAGTACACCTGAGATGCCTAAAAATAATGGGGACAAGAACATAATTCTTGTTAGCGAAACAGTTGAAATTTGAGCTTCAGTCGAAAAACCTGGAGTAATTAAACGTACTAAAAATGGAGCAAAAATTACCCCTAAAGCCGAAAAAATAATTAGCAATAAAGACAATAAGTTAATAACGTTATTCGCCAACTTCCAAGCATCCGCATTCTCATCATCTTTTTTGGGGTCAGAAAAATTTTTAACCAACCCACTAAAAATTGGGATAAATCCAGCCGAGAGTGCCCCCAAAACAATTAAATTAAATAATAAATCAGGTACTCTAAAAGCAGCATAATAAATATCGAGTTGCACTCCAGCACCAAATTGGCTCGCTAAAATACGATCGCGAACGACGCCTAATAGACGAGAAATCAAAGACGACGCAGCTACAAGAACTGCGGCCACGGCGATACTATTTATTTTTCCCCCAAATATTTTTTTCCACATAAAACTATAAAAGCAAAAGCCAAGAAATCACCCACAAGACAAAAGCATAATTAATATTTATATAAGACAAGACACTGTTTGGCCAAATCATTTCAGATATCATAAATAGAATTAGAACGGCGCCTAAAAAATAAAAAATCTCAGATATTATATCTTTGCGAATCTTAATTTTCATAAATGCCAAATTTTTCTTTTATTTTATCCCAAATGGTTCGACCAGAAAACTCTACTTGTACTTTAGAAATTTTTAAATTGCCTGAACCCACTAGTGACAAGCCAGGAACCGAAATCATAAAACTATATTTACCTTTTTCCCGATAAGCTTCTTTAGTGTCAAGAATAACTGATGCTTGTTTTAGTCCACCTGGAAGTTCTTTAGGCGACTGATAATTACTTAAAATATACTGAACTTTATCAGTTAAAACAAAATGTTCATCTATTTTCTTAAATTCTGGATTGAAAAAATCGGCTGGCGAAAAAGAAAAAATACCACTATTTTCTAAAATAACATCATCCTTATTTAAAGTAACTGCCTTTAAACCAGAATTATTATTTATAAACTGAAATTGCTTGTATGGTTCACTAAGTTCAAAAGTATTACCGCCAAAATTAAGGTTCTGTCTACTAGCTGGATTGTTAGTAGTTAGTTTAATAAAAGAGCTGTCGGTCCAAAAATTTATTGGTAAACTAGATGACATAACAGGATGTAAACGTCCAATAATATTTAAGGCTGATGGGGCTTTAATAATCTTTTTAATTACCACATCTTCTCCAGTTTTAATCTCTAATTTATATAAATCAGTAACTGAACTAGTATAAGCACAAGTAAAATCTAATTTAGAATTTCTAACTTGCCCCGCACCATCACCGCCAAAATTATCTTCAAATGTCTGTGAACAAATTTTAGTATTGCCTTTATAAACACTAATAATTATTGGATCGCTTTTTTTATCTAAATTTAAATCAGCAAATTCAAAACCAAATTTAAAATCTTGAGTAGGTGAAGATGTAAAATAAAATTGATGAGCCCCCTGAAGCGGAATATTAATTGGTTTAAATTCTAGATTACTTTTAACTGTATAAGTGTTTAAAAAATAATCACTTAAATTATCTGTATTATACAAAGCTAAACAAGACTGTGGCATCTCATTACCACAAATACTTTTAGAATTACTTTTTAAATTATTCAAAAAATCATCAATGCTTGAATATTTATTATTCTTTTGAAGTAATACAGTGTCGCCCATTTGAAGTCTAAACCAATCTTTAAATGAATTATCTAAAATTTTGTTTTCCAGTGGAGCAAGCTTATAACGCCAAACAATATTATCAACTAAAACGCCAGCTTCAATTACTGGTGTACTAGAGCTTAAATTATCCTGATAGGTAACAGTCACTTTAGCCTGAGAAAAAGTTCGAGGGGTAAAAACTGAAAAATACACTGGATCGCCCGTAATATTGGCTGTTTCCCCAGGATTTATACTAACTCTATCAACTGGAGTAAAATTACCCACAAAGCCTTTTCCACCTAAAAAGTTGATTTGATTGGGATAGCTTAAATAATAGGTGGCTTTACCGCCGGGCACAATTTTAAGCCAGACGATTAGTCCGGCTAAAATAAGCCAAAAAATTATAAGTAGCAACCGAAGACGCGAAACTTTCATACTGATATTGTAAGGCATTTAATAGTAAAATACAAACAAAAACCGACCCTTTCGGGTCGGTTTTTTATAAGAATAAGCGGCTTTATTTAGTATAGATTTCTCTAACTTTTTTACCTTTATAGCCAGTTCCGGCTGGGATAAGACAACCGATAATAACATTTTCTTTAAGACCTTCAAGATAATCAATTTTACCATTAACTGCTGCTTCAATTAACACACGAGGAGTTTCTTGGAAAGAAGCGGCTGATAAGAAAGAATCAGTAGTAAGAGAGGCTTTAGTGATACCCATTAGTAATCTATCAGCTTTAGCTAAATCATTAGAATCTTTATTAGCCTGGAAGAACACTTCTTCTTCAATAGTTTCACCAGATAATAAATTTGTGTCCCCAGCATCTTTAACTAAATATCTAGAGAACATTTGACGAGCAATAATTTCAACGTGCTTATCATTTAAAGGTTGTCCCTGAGATGAATAAACATATTGAATTTCACGAATAATATATTTTTGAGTCTCAAGTCTGCCTTTAAGTTTATAAAGTTCACGTAAATCTAAACTACCTTCAGTAAGTTGAGTGCCTTTTTCAATTTCTTCACCATCTTTAACTAGCAACATAGTGCCCTTTAAAATATGATACTCTTTAACCTTCTTAACATCCTTAGCCACACTAACATATTTTTCTGAAACAGAAGCAACACCGTCAGTCTTAGCTTTTACTACTTCACTACCAACCTTAAATAATTCCATACCAGTTTTAACCTTTTGACCATCTTCAACAGAAACTGATACTTCTAATTTCTTTTTATCTTTAGCTGTAGCGCCAGTAGCTAATTTAATTTCATTAACTTTCTCAGAGAAATAATATTTATCGCTATCCTTACCTTGATAAGAAATACTTAAAATCTTAGATTGAGGATTATTAACCATGATTTCCTTACCATCTTGATCTTTAATAATCTTTTGTTCGTACTCTAATTTAACAGTACCAGCAACATCAGACATTAAAGCTTTCTTCTTTGGAGTACGGCTTTCAAAAATTTCTTCAACACGAGGTAAACCTTGAGTAATATCATCAGATCCGGCTACACCACCAGAGTGGAAGGTTCTCATAGTAAGCTGAGTACCAGGTTCACCAATAGATTGAGCGGCAATAATACCAACTGTAGAACCAAGTTTAACTGGTTTGTTATAAGCTAGGTCATAACCATAACATTTAGCACAGATACCTTTATGTAAATGACAACTAAGAACAGTTCTAATTTTAACCTCAGAAACATTTTTAGCTTTAGCTTCTTTGATTAATTCTTCACTTAATAAATCACCGGTCTTAGCAATAACCTTACCCTTATCATCTTTTAAATCTCCAGCTAAGAAACGACCAGCAATCTTCTTGAAGAAATCATCACCAGTTTTTTCAGCTTCGGCTTTAGTAATAATCATACCAACTGTGTCTCCGCAATCTTCTTCAGTTACAATCACATCTTGAGAAACATCAACCAAACGACGAGTTAAATAACCAGCATTAGCAGTACGAAGAGCCGTATCAGATAAACCTTTACGAGTCGCGTGAGTTGAGAAGAAATATTCAAGTACACCAAATCCTTCTTTAAAGTTTCCTTTAACTGGTAATTCAATAATCGCACCAGATGGAGAGGTAACCAAACCTTTCATACCCAAAATCTGAACTGGCTGTGCCCAAGAACCACGAGCACCTGAATCAATCATAGAGAATACTGGTAAAGAATTAGTTAATCCTTTTTTACAAATATCAGCAATAATATCTTTAGTCTTAGTCCATTCCTCAATTACCTTAGCGTAACGTTCACTGTCAGTAAGCAAACCTTCTTCGTATTGTTCTTGAATAACTTCAACATTAGCAGTGGCTTTTTCAATTAACAAATCCTTTTCTTTTAAGTCAGGTAAATCACCAAAGCCCCAAGATAAACCGGATTTAGTAATGAAGGCAAAAGATTTATTCTTTAAGTTATCAATAAAGTGAACTGTTTCTTCTTCGGAATAAAGTCTTAAACAATCTTTAATTAAATCTTTAATTTTACCTTTACCAACCACTTCATTAATATAACGTAATTTTTCAGGTAAAATTGAGTTGAAAATTAAACGACCAACAGTAGTCTTAATTCTTTCACCATTCATTTTAACCATGATAAATTCATGTAAATCAATGAAACCGTTATCATAAGCAAGTCGTGCTTCATCACTGTCATAAAAATGACGTAAATCTTTATCTTCTTTAACAGCAAGACTCTTATCTTCAAAAGTCATGTAATAAGTACCCCAAACAATATCTTGTGAAGGAGTTACAATTGGTTCACCAGTAGCTGGTTTTAATAAATTATGTGAAGACAGCATTAATTCTTTAGCTTCACGACGAGCTTCGGTTGTAAGTGGAACATGAACCGCCATTTGGTCACCATCAAAATCGGCGTTAAACGCTGTACAAACTAAAGGATGGATTTGAATCGCTTTACCTTCAATTAATACCGGTTTAAAAGCCTGGATACCTAAACGATGTAAAGTAGGAGCACGGTTTAAAAGCACATAAGCTTCTTTAACCGTTTCTTCTAAGATATCCCAAACTTCATCGTGACCGGCTTCCATATAACGAGAAGCGCTTCTAACATTATGTACAATTTCTCTCTTAATTAATTGGGAAATAATAAATGGCTTGAATAATTCAAGAGCCATAATTTTTGGTAAACCACATTGATCAAGATTCAAACGTGGATTAACAACAATAACGGAACGGCCAGAATAATCAACCCGTTTACCTAATAAGTTTTGACGGAAACGTCCTTGCTTACCTTTTAAAGCATCCGCTAAAGATTTAAGTTGTCTCTTTTGACCAGTCGATGCAGTCACTGTTTTAGAGTGACGAGCGGAGTTATCAATTAAAGCATCAACCGCTTCTTGAAGCATTCTTTTTTCGTTACGGCAAATAACTTCTGGAGCATTAAGATCTGTAAGTTGTTTCAAACGATTGTTACGATTAATCACCCGGCGATATAAATCATTTAAATCAGAAGCAGCAAAACGACCACCATCTAAAGCCACCATCGGACGTAAATCTGGCGGAACAACTGGTAAAACAGTCATAATCATCCATTCTGGACGAATATGATTGTTAGCTAAACTCTTAATTAATTTTAAGCGTTTAACCATCTTTTCTTTTTTAGAATCAATAGCAGTAGTTAATTTTTCTTCTAACTTAATAACACTCTTATCTAAATCAATCTTAGAAAGTAAGTCACGAATCGCCTCAGCACCAATACCAGCTTCAAAAATATGACCAAACTTCAAACTTAAATTTTGATATTGATGTTCAGAAATAATTAAAAGTGGTTTAAGTTCTTTAAGTTCTTTTAAAGTAGCTGAAAAATCTTCGTCCAGTCTTTCTAATTTTTCATTTTTCTCTTTAGCTAAAGCTTTTTCATCAGCACCAGCGGCTTCATTTTCCGCTTTATGTTTTGATCTATGGGCATAATCATTTTCAATGCTCTTTTTCTTAGATTTATATTCTTGCTTAATCTGTTCGATAGTTGCTTCTTTTAAATCTTCATCAACCGCGGTTACGATAAAACTAGCAAAGTAAATAACTTTTTCCAGTGATTGAATACCAAGTCCAAGTAACAAACCGATTTTAGAAGAAATACCTCTTAAAAACCAAATATGAGTACAAGGAATTTGTAAACTAATGTGACCCATACGTTCACGACGAACAACCGAGCGAGTTACTTCAACACCACATTTGTCACAAACAATACCTTTGTAACGAATTTTTTTATATTTACCGCAGGCACATTCCCAGTCCTTGGTCGGACCAAAAATCTTTTCACAAAATAAACCATCCTTCTCAGGTTTCTGAGTACGATAATTAATTGTTTCCGGCTTAGTAACTTCTCCATGAGACCAATCAAAGATCTCTTCAGGAGAAGCGAGCTTTAAACGGATAGCATCGAAGTCACTGGTTTTAATAGGGTTTAACATATATTCACAATTTTAATTCGAATTTTTTAAACTTGGATATAAACTTAAATTATTTTTTATTCTTCATCAGCTTTATCAACTGAATCGGTAGTAGCAATAATTTCCGGAGCCTCAATACCTAAATTGTCATCAGCCTCAGTTTCTTCATCGGTGTTTTTAGCTAAAGCCAAAGCATCAGCGGCCGCAATTAATTCATCTTCAGATGAAATAACTTCGTTAGCGGCAACACCACCCTTGCTAAGTAGTTCAACATTTAAGCCCAAGCCTTTAAGTTCGCGGATTAAAACATTAAACGATTCTGGAACATTTAATTTTTCGATTTGTTCTCCTTTAATAATACTTTCATAAGCCTTACTTCTTCCAGGAACATCATCCGATTTAATGGTTAACATTTCTTGTAAAGTGTGAGCGGCTCCATAACCTTCAAGAGCCCAAACTTCCATTTCACCAAATCTCTGACCACCAAATTGAGCTTTACCACCCAAAGGTTGTTGAGTAATAAGTGAGTATGGACCAATTGAACGTTGGTGAATCTTATCTTCAACCATGTGGTTAAGTTTTAAGATATATTTATAACCAACGGTAATTGTGTGATCATAAGGGACACCAGTTTTACCATCATACAAAGTAACTTTTCCATCTTCTGGTAAACCAGCTTTTTTAAGTTCTTCTCTAATCTGCTCTTCAGAAATACCATTTAAAGCTGGAGTAGCAACTTTATAACCTAATTTCTGAGCGGCAAAACCCATATGAGTTTCGAGTAACTGACCAAGGTTCATACGAGAAATAATACCTAAAGGAGATAAAATAATATCAATGTGAGTACCATCGGCCATGTAAGGCATATCTTCATCAGGAACAATTTTTGAAATAACACCTTTGTTACCATGACGACCAGATGTCTTATCACCAACCTGAATTTTACGTAGGTTAGCTACCGAAATTTGAATTGATTTTAGAACACCAGCTGATAATTTATCACCGTCTTCGCGAGAGAAAATTTTAACATCAACTACTTTTCCGTGTTCCCCATGTTCTAAGTATAAAGATGAATCACGAACATCTTTAGCTTTTTCACCAAAGATAGCTCTTAATAATTTTTCTTCAGCTGATAATGTAGTTTCACCTTTTGGAGTAATTTTACCAACCAAAATATCACCAGAAGAAACTTCTGCACCAATTCTGATAATACCATCTTCATCTAAATTCTTTAATTTTTCTTCACTGATATTTGGAATATCGTTAGTGATAACTTCAGGACCAAGCTTTGTATCACGAACATCAATTGTATAATTTTCAATATTAATTGAGGAGAAAACATCTTCACGAACTAAACGTTCGGAAATAATAACCGCATCTTCATAATTGAAACCTTCCCAAGTCATAAACGCTACTAAAACGTTACGACCTAAAGCTAGTTCTCCATTTTCAATTGAAGGACCATCAGACATAATCTGACCAGCACTTACTTTATCACCAACATTAACAATTGGATGTTGGTTAATACAAGTAGAAGAATTGGAACGGATAAATTTATTAAGTGGATATTTAGTTACTTGGCCTTTCTTATTTTCAACATCAATTTCTAAACCATCAGCACGAGTAACAAGTCCATCTTCAGCTGAAATAACTACGTGACCACTATCACGAGCTGCCCGAGCTTCCATGCCAGTACCAACGATTGGTGCTTCAGCCGTAATCAAAGGTACAGCCTGACGTTGCATGTTCGTACCCATTAAAGATCTCTGACCATCATTGTGTTCCATGAAAGGAATAAGTGAAGTCGCAACCGAAATAATTTGGTTAGCAGCAACTCCAACAAAATCAATCTTTTCAGTAATTTCAACACTAGGTTGTCCGTGTTTTCTAACTTCAAATTTGTGTACTAAAATCTTACCAGAATCATCCATTGGAATGGTTGAATCGGCAGTTGTATATTTTTCTTCTTCAAAAGCATCCATGTAAACAATTTCTGAAGTTACAACACTTCCAGTTTTAGTATGATTTACTTTACGATATGGAGTTTCTAAGAAACCGTAACTATTTAATTTTGCATAAGTTGATAAGTGACCAACTAAACCAATATTTGGACCTTCAGGAGTAGCAATCGGACAAATACGACCATAGTGAGTGGAGTGTACATCACGAACATCGAAACCAGCTCGTTCACGAGTTAAACCTCCAGGACCCATCGCTGATAAACGACGTTTGTGTTCAAGTTCAGCTAGAGGATTAGTTTGATCCATGAATTGGGATAATTGAGAAGACATAAAGAATTCTTTAATCACACCAATTACTGGACGAGCATTGATTAATTTTGTGGAAGTTAAAGTAGTAATGTCGGTTGTAGACATTCTATCTTTAATAATACGTTCCATACGAGCGAGACCCACACGGAAACGAGTTTGAATTAATCCACCAATCGCACGAACACGACGATTACCTAAGTGATCAATATCATCTTCTGGTTCTTTGGTAATATTTAAACGGATAACTTCACGAATAATTAAAACTAAATCTTCTTTTCTAAGAACTCGGTTCTCTTTCTTGTTAGCTAATTCTAAACCAAAGCGACGATTTAATTTATAACGTCCAACGCGACCAAAATCATAACGGTCAAAACGAAAGAACATTGAATGAATAAGTTGGCGAGCATTTTCAACCGAAGCTAAATCACCTGGGCGAATACGACGATAAACTTCTTGTAAACCTTCAGCTTCAGTCTTAGCAATATCCTTTTCAATAGTCGCTTCAATAAAAGTTTTTTCGTCTTCATTTTTAACTAAATCAATGTCTTTAAATAAATTTATAATCTCTTCATCAGTTTCATAACCAAAAGCCCGTAATAATGAAGTAATAGCTACCTTTCTTTTACGATCAATACGAACCCAGATAACTTTATTGGAATCAGTTTCGATTTCAAGCCAAGCACCACGATTAGGAATAATTTTAGCCCCGTAACATTTTTTACCTTTAATAAATTCAGCGGTAAACATTACACCGGCACTGCGGATAAGTTGAGATACAACCACACGTTCAATACCATTAACAATAAAAGTACCTTTATCAGTCATTACCGGAAAATCACCAAGATAAACTTCTTGGTTAACCGATTGGTTGGTTTTTTTATTTACTAAACGAGTTTTAACACGAAGCGGTGCTTCGTAAGTAATATTTTTATCACGACTTTCAATTTCACTAAATTTAGGCTCGTCTAAATAATAATCTTCAAAATATAATTCTAAATCACGGCCGATAAAGTCAGTGATTGGATTTATTTCATCAAATAATTCAGCTAGCCCTTCATCTAAAAACCACTTATAAGAATCTTTTTGAATCTCAATAAGTTCAGGCATTGGCATGACTTCTTTGTGATCGTTAAAAAATTTACGCGCAACAATTTTTTTATCCACTGTTTGTGTCTTAGGCATAATATTTCCAAATAAATTTTATTTAACAAAAAAATCCTAAACCCTTTTATTACGGGGCTTAAGCTTGAGCGTCGTTATTCAATTAACTTGCGAAGAAGTAGATCACTGTTACAAAAAAGTTATTGAATTAACCATTTTTTCGGCATAAACAACAAAAAAAACGGATTTGGTATTTTTTATGTTTACACCTTGTCTGCCGTTTGTATCTAGTTTTATCTAGTAATTTGAATTGTAATTTATATTTTATTATATATATCTGACTTTGTCAACAAGGAGGCTACGCACAGTTTATCCACATAGCTGTGCAATACTATAATTCCAAAGAGTTTTGCTTTATTTTTGATAATTCCTCTCTCACAATCCGTCTATCATCCCAAGGAATTTTTTTACCATTAGCTAGGCAAATATACTGCTCAGCGCCCTTACCAGTAATTAATACTAAATCACCGGTTTTGGCTATAGTTAGCGCTTTTGCTATGGCTTCGCGACGATCACTAATTTCAAATAAGTCATAATCAAGTTTTTTACCAGCAAGCTCCGCCCCAGAGGCAACTTGGTCAATAATCAGTTGAGGGTCTTCATCGTATGGGTCTTCATTAGTAATGATTACAAAATCAGCGTTTTCCCCAGCCAATTTACCCATAATTGGGCGTCTATCATGATCACGTCCACCACCACAAGAACCAAGTAGGTGAATAATATTATTGTGAGGGATTAACTTAACAGTTTCATACATTTTTTTCATTGCCCGTGGTTCAAACGAATAATCAACAATAATTCCAAAATCTTGGCCTAAATTGATTCTTTCTAGTTTTCCCGATAAAGAAGTGACACTTTCAAGACCAGTCTTAACCTGTTCTAGAGTTAAACCTTGATTTAAGCCAACCAAAGCCGCATTCATAGCGTTAACCGCATTAAAATCACCTAATAATTTAAGATTTATAGTTTCATCCTGAAATTTAAAAGAAGTTCCTTCGGCGGTAGCCTCAATATCACCAAAATTAAAAATTTGGCTGTCTTTAAGAATTTTATCTTCACCACCATTTTCCATGAAGGTATTGCTATTAAATTCTTGATTAGAAGTGTAAATTAACTGTTCCTCACTCCAGAAACTCAAAAAATATGGAGAATTTTCATCATCACCATTAACAATCACCGTCTTTTTAACTTTAGTATAGTCCAATTTCTTAAGAGCGGTTTGCGGATGGCAAATGGCTTTTTGGTCATTTACATACTTTGGTTTGCAATCTTTTAAATGAGCAAATAAACGTCCTTTAGCTTCTTTATAATTTTGAAAACCACCATGACTTTCTAAATGTTCTGGATATAAACCAGTAAAAACTAATAAATCATAATTAATGAACTTGTGACGGAATTGTACAATACCTTCTGAAGTGGTTTCCACAATAGCATATTGGCAACGGTTTTTAACCATGCGACGTAAAATTTTCTGGACAAAAAAACGGCCAGGCATTGTCATTTTCTTATCATTTAGCCACTCTCTTTTACCATCATCAAACATGGCTGTTGAAGTGTAACCAACATTATAACCAGCCGATTCAAGCACTTTAGCAATAAAATAAACCGAAGAAGTCTTACCAGTTGTACCGGTTACGCCAATAACAATTAAACTACGGCTTGGATAGCGGTACCAAACAGCGGCCAAAGCGGCAATTATATAATGATAAGCCGGCTGAATCTTCTTAAATAAATTGCGAGGAATTAACTTTTTTATAGTTGAAATCATATATTTATAAACTTTATTATAACAGGCTTTTTGGATTTGTAAAAATTTATTAGCCATTACTATTTTATAATAGTATAATTTTAAGGTCATAATACTATAAAAAATGATTACAGATAGCGCCAACAAAAAAAGACATCTTGAATTTGATATTGCTCGCGCAATAGCAATTTTTTTGATGATATCGCAACACGTTTGGTATCTGATATTCAAACATTTCACTAGTAATCCTTACATAGAAACTGCTCTATTTATATTAGTAGCTGTTTTTAGCGCTCCAGTCTTTTTATTTTTAATGGGGGCAAATACTGTTAACTCAAGACATAACAAACCGCGCCAATTATTTGTTAGAGGGGTAAAACTATTTTTTCTCGGTTATTTATTATCGGCTTTAAGATTTTATATACCAATTATTTTGGGTAGTTATTTTGGAATTATTACTAACCCAGAAAATATTCTCTATCACTGGAAACCGATTTACTATTTAATAGAAATTGATATTCTTCAATTAGCTGGTCTCAGTTTAATGGTTATATCGCTTTTAAGATGGAAACAAATAAAATATAAATATTATCTTTTAATCGCTTTTATCGTAGCCTTTATCACGCCATTTTTATGGCAAATTAATATTTCCGGATTTTTTAAATATATAATAGACCCTTTTTGGGGAACCAGTAGTTACGTCACCTTTCCGCTATTTCCATGTTTATTTTATCCATTAGTTGGTGTTTATTTTGGTAATTTATTACTTCAAGCAAAAGATAAAACGATTTTTTATAAAGATTGCTTGATTAAATTAATTCCAGTTTTTATTTTAGGAATACTATTGTTATTTATAAATCCTGATTTTTTCAAAACATCTTACTATCGTCACAGTATTGGTCTTAGCTTAATTTTTATCTCAATTATTATATATTATTTAGCCTTTATTAATTTTAATTACAAAAAATTATCAGCTAAAATTACAAAAATATTAACTACTTGGAGCCAAAACGTTACCCTGATTTATATTGTTCAGTGGTTACTTATTGCTTGGACAGCTGTATTTCTTAGTCTTAAATAACTATTGACATTTTAATATTTTTATGATATACTTTCAAAGTAATAAATTGATGCTTATTCCCTAATAGTCTATAATAAAACTAATATGTAATTTACTCATAATAATTTTAAAAAATATGGAAAACGAAAAAATGTTGGAGATTGCTGAAAAGATTAAAAATCAAACAGCAACTGAGGAAGAAGTAACTGAATTCACTAAAGGCTTAACTGCATTACTTAGTGGAATCAAAAAAGATATTACAAAATAATAATTTTAAAAATATGAATTTCAATTTTTTCAAAAAACACGAAGCTGTAAGCTCTCAAGAAACAAACCCAACTGAAGAAATCAAAAATACTACTGAGCCAGAAACTTCTCCAGAAGAAGAAATTAGCCCAGAAAGAGTTGAGGCTTTAACAGAATATGAAAATACGGTAAAAGAAATTGCTAGTTTAAAAGAAAGTGATTTAAAAGACGAAATCGAAAATCCAGAAGAAAGAATCGCTCTTAGTGAAAAACTAACTCTTCTACAAAAAATTTCTGAAACCGTAAAAGATCATGCTCCTGAACTTGCAATCGCAGCAGTTGGACTTGGCTCTCTGGCAATCGGTTTGGCACAAGAAGGTAATTTAGATTTAGCTAATTCAGCAGTTATGTCAGCTGAAAAAATAACAGCAATGGTTGCTTCTGCAGTTACTGCATTTTCCGCTGTATTTAGTAGCATCCTATGGAGTTACAAAAATTACACTAAAGAACAAGAGGTTAAAGATAGTTTTAAAATCGATAATTCATCTCACGCAATAGCTGCTTAATAATTTAATTAGTAGCAATAAAAAAAACCGGCACTTGCCGGTTTTTTTGTATTCATTTTTTATCTAGCAAAGAAGTCATCATCATCACTTAAATCTCTTGGCTTTTTTTCTTTAACAGTTTCTTTTTTTATTTCGCGAGCATCTTCTTTTATATCTTCTAAAATTTCTTCTTCAGTTTCTACTTCATCCTCTGGACCATCTTCATCTAATAAAAAATCTGGAGTCTCCTCATCTTCAACTTCTTCCTCATCTTCAACTTCCTCTTCAATTTCCTCCTCCTCAATTTCTTCATCTTCTTCATCATCATCTTTTGAATCAGCAAAATGTAATTCATCAGACACATCTTCATCTCCTAAATAAGAAGCTGGGGCTTTAGATTCCGTACGACTATGAACTGGCATAGCTGAGATAGCACCACTGTTTTCATATTGTTCTTTAGACACTAAAACTTCGCGAGGCTTTGATCCATTAGATGGACCGATAAAGCCATGCTCTTCTAACATATCTAAAATCTTAGCCGCTCTGCCATAACCAATTGAAAGTCTTCTCTGTAGTAATGATGTAGAAGCACGGCCAGCGGCAATAATTACTTCTTTAGCTTGTTCCATTAGTTCATCTTCATCACCATAAGTACCATCCATACCAACGCCAGCCACACCACCAACTTTTTGTCTATCAGTTACGCCATCTAAATATTCCGGCTCACCACTCTTCTCTTTAATATAATTAATTACATCATTAATTTCATCATCAGTTACATAAGCACCCTGAATACGTTTTGGTTTAGAAAGCTCTGAAGTCGAAAGCAACATATCACCTTGACCTAAAAGTTTTTCCGCCCCACTCATATCCAAAATAGTTTTTGAATCAACAATTGAAGTAACTGAAAAAGCAATACGAGCTGGGATATTAGCTTTAATCAAACCAGTAATAACATCGACACTAGGTCTTTGGGTAGCCAAAATTAAATGAATACCAACAGCTCGAGACATCTGAGCTAGACGAATAATAGCGGCTTCCATTTCTTTACCAGCGGTCATCATAAAATCAGCCAACTCATCAATTACAAAAACAATGTATGGCATTTTATCTTTACCGTCAGCATTATAACTTTGAATATTTTTCTTACCGCTCTTATTTAAGATATCATAACGAGAATTCATTTCATTAAGACACCACTTTAAAGCATTAATAGTTTTAGATACATCAGTGATAACTGGAACAAGCAAATGAGGGATACCATTATAAGCTGGTAATTCCACGCGTTTAGGATCAACCATGATGAAACGTAAATCTTCAGGATTATTTTGATAAAGCAAACTTATAATAATTGTATTAAGACAAACGGATTTACCTGAATTAGTCGCACCTGCAACAAGTAAGTGAGGCATCTTAGTAATGTCATAAATCCAAGCTGTACCAGAAACATCTTTACCTAAAGCAATCATTAAATTATGTTTGCGATTTTTGAAAACATTATCTTCTAGAATTTCACGAAGACCAACAACGGCCTTAGTTTTGTTTGGTACTTCAATACCAACTAAAGATTGTCCAGGAATTGGTGCTTCAATTCTAATTGGATGAGCGGCTAGCGCTAAAGATAAATCATTACTTAGTGTAGTAATTTTGGATAACTTAACACCTTCAGCTGGTTTAAAAGTATATTGAGTAACAGTTGGGCCAACTTTAGTTTCTCCCATTTCAACTGGAATACCAAAATTTTCTAAAGTTTTTTTAATTCTAATCCCATTAGCATTAGTGTCCCCTCCAATTGCTTGTCCAGTTTTATGATTTAATAAATCAACTGGAATATCAATTTTAATTTTTTTACTAGGCCAAGCAATTTTTTCTTGAACCTTAGGAGCATCTTTTTTCAAAACGGCAGCGGTTGGAGTTTCGTCAATTTCTTCTTCCTCTTCAACTTCTTCCTCCTCTTCTTCCTCTTCAACTTCTTCAGGAACTTTTTTCTTAGTCCAAGAACCTAAAATATCTTCACGAGCCTCATCAATAAACTCTTTTGCTCGGCGACGATTTGGTTTTTCCTCTGATTCTTCAGCTGGTGAAAAAGCGATGCTAAATAATTTACCAATTGGTCTAAAAATTATTGCTAAGAAACTATCAGCACCAATTATTTTGGAAAGTGAGGTATTAAATACAATTACTAGTGAAATCAAAAATAGACAAAGTAGAACAATTACACCACCCCAAAAACCAAATAAATAATTAAAAAATTGACTAAACCATAAACCAAGATAACCACCACCAATACCAGTAGCTACTGTTGATTTCCATTCTGCCTCAGAAATAAAAAAATGAAATAAAGTCTGATAGGAAACAAATAAAATAATTAAACCAATATAATCACTAGCTTTAATTTCATATTTTTTATTTCTAACCAGTAGCATTCCCCAAAATAAAAAAACAATTGGGACTAACCATTTTCCAAAACCAAAAATTAACGTTAACCATTTAGATAAAAAAATACCAACAACACCTGACAAATTAACCAGACCTAAAAGACTAATTAAACCAAAAGCAAAAACTGCCACAATTCCTAAACTGCGTTTAGCTTTTTCATCTAAATTTAATTTTGGCATTGATAAATAATCCAGGTTATTATCTTTTTTCTTTTTTCCCATATTTTTTTATTATAACAAAAATCAATTTATTTCGATATCAATAAAGACAATCTGTGGAAAACGTTCCTTAATTTTCTTTTCAATATCATCAATTTTACTACCAACTAAACGTGGAACTCTGTCTAAATATTCAACACAGAATTTATTAAATTCTTCTTGATCACCTTGGACTTCTTCATATTCAGTGGCTAAAAAATGATATTTATTTAATTCTTTCATCAAAGCTGAAGCATTAAATTCAACATCACATTTAACTAAATATTTATCCGCATCAAAAATTGCTGATTTAAAATCATAAATTTTTTCAATGGCTGGATCAGCTAGTAGTATTTCTTTTACCTCATCAGCCATCGCATGAGGAATTGATTTGGTAATTAAAAAATGACGATTCTTATTAATTAAAACAATAGCGACCAAACCTAATAAAGCACCAATTATAATTGAACCAATAGCATCCCAATAAGCGTGACCCGTATATTTAGCTAAACCAATACTGCTTAAAGCAATTAACACACCAAGAACTGCTAAACCATCTTCATAAACAACTGCTAGAGTTGTCGGATCAGCTTCGCGATTTATAGTTCTCCACTTAGCTTTTGGATATCTGGTTTTAAGTTCATGATAAGCTAACCACAGAGTAAAGCCTTCGATTATAAAAGAAAGAATTAAAACAGACACAGCCCAATAACTGAAAACAAATTCATGCTTTTCCACTAAAGTAATTATACCGTGATAAACCGTTACTCCACAGCCTAAAAAGAAAATTCCGCAAGCCGAAATCAAAGCCCAAATATAACGTTCGCGTCCATGACCATATGGGTGTTCATAATTTGGTTTTTTGTGAGATCGCTCAACACCAATAAGTAATAGGGCTTGATTAGCTGTGTCGGCTAAAGAATGAATTGATTCAGAAAACATCGCTCCTGAACCAGTAGTTAAAAATCCAAAAAATTTAGCGAGCCCCACAATTGCATTTCCAAAAATAGCAGCAATTACAGGTAGGCGACCAGCGGTCTTCATATATTTATATATTTATTTTAAAAGTGATTTATAATTTAAGGCACACATCGCAACTGCAAGCGCATCAGCCGCATCATCTGGTTTAGGAATTTCTTTTAATTTAAGTAACATCTGAACCATTTTTTGCACCTGACCTTTACCAGCTGCCCCATAACAAGTAACCCCTTGTTTTACTTGTGATGGTTTAAATTCTAAAAAGTTTAAATTATTCTGTTTGAAGGTTAAAAGAATTACCCCTCTGGCGTGACCAACTACTAAAGCCGTTTTTACATTTTTACTAAAAAATAATTCTTCAATTGAAGCCACATCCGGTTTATATTTTTTAATTATTTTATCAAGTTCAGTATGCAGTTGACTTAAACGAGTAATTAAATCATCTTTAGAACTAGTTTTAATCGAACCATAAGTGAGGCAAGAAATTTTTCCGCCGTCATCAATTATTACACCATAACCGGTGTCAGCAATTCCTGGATCAACACCCAAGATTATCTTTGCCATAAAATTAAAGATCAGTATTCAAATAATAATCACTAACATCTTCATTGTCTTCAAGCTCACCAATAAACTTTTCAGCTTTTTCTTTATCTTCATCGCTTAAAACAACTTTTTCTTTAGCCACATATTCAATTTCACCAGATTCAGTTTTAATATTTTTAGCCGCCAAAAAATCTTCCATCTTTTGAAAATCAGATAAAGCAGTATAAATAGTTAAACCCTCATCTTCTTTTTTAATATCTTCGGCGCCACCATCAATTAACTCAAGTTCTAACTCATCAAAATTAATTTTTTTAGCATCTAATTCTTCTTGAGTAATCATAAAAACACCCTGTTGTGAAAAATTCCACATCACAGCCCCAAAAGCGCCACCAGCTTTAGTGAAGATATGACGAATTGTTGAAGCCGAACGATTCTTATTATCAGTTACGCTTTTAACAATAACCTGTAAACCGACTGGACCTAAACCTTCGTAATATAATTCTTCAACTTGAGCACCGCCAAGTTCTCCAGTTCCTTTTTTAATTGCCCGTTCAACATTATCTTTAGGCATATTAGCTTCACGAGCTTTATCAACCGCCGCCCGAAGAGCTGGATTACTATTTGGGTCGCCGCCCTTTCGAGCCGCAATAGAAATGTTATTAGCAATTTTAGTAAAAATAGCGCCACGTTTAGCGTCTACTAATTCTTTTTGGCGATGCGTTGTCGCCCATTTGGAGTGTCCAGACATAAATTTAAATAAATTACTTCTATTATAGTTGACTTTAGCTTAGCTGAAATTGAAATAAAAATCAATATAAACTATAATTAAAATACCAATAAAATTGGGTAAAAAAATATAAATATGACAAAATATAAACTAAAAACCTTAGATGAAATCGTAAGCGCGGCTTTAGATTTCTTTGCTAAAGAAGCGCCTGTTAAATTAGGAGTTAAAGAATTTAAGTTCCCCTTAGTCGTTGGTAGTGGTAATGCTTATAATACTGGAAAAATTATTTTTGGTAATAATTCTGCTATTTTTGCCACTGAAAGTGATTTTAAAAGTGTCATTAAGCAATATGAACCACTAATTAAGAGTAAAACTATTTCTGAAGTAGTGGTTATTTCCGCTTCTGGAGAAAAAGATTCCGTTTGGGAATTAGAACTAGCTAAAAAATCTGGTTTAAAAACTGTTTTAATTACTTGTTCCGGGGATTCTAGTGCAGCTAAAATTGCTGATCAAGTTTTCACTTATCGTAAACTACCTGAGCCATATACCTATAACACCTCGACTTATCTGGGCATGATATTAAGCGCAACCTTAGAAAAAGCGGAAACAATCAAAAAAACTATCAAAAAAATAAAAGTACCCCGCAAATTTAAACAATATCAGTCTTACGCTTTTATTCTCCCAGATAAATTTGGTAATTTAGCGCCGATGTTAGACATTAAACGTCATGAATTATTTGGTCCTAAAGTTTCCCTTCGAGCTTTTAGTTTTGGTGAGGCTCGCCACGCTAAATTTGTTGTTCGAGATAAAAAAGAATTAGTTATTAGTTTTGGTAAAAATTTATATTTTGGCGAAGGAGAATCACGCTTCGAAATAAATTTACCTGATGGCTCAGATTATGGAACCATGATGGCGGTTACTTACCACTTAGTTGGTTTAATCCAAAAATCAAAACCAGATTATTATAAAAAAAATATTGAACGCTTCTGCTTAAACGATGGACCAAAAGCTTATGGTAGCAATAAACCATTCGACGTGATTGTTCCAGGAAATTAAAAAAACTCCCTTAAAATAAAAAGGCCCGGATCATTACAATCCGGGTTTTACTTTTTTACCAAGAGAAACTTAAACCATCATAAAAGAAACATCACAAGCAAATAAAAAAGACTTCTTTCGAAGTCTTTTTTTATTAGATTAAACTATGACCGGTCATATCTTTCGGCTTTTTAAGATCCATTATCTTAAGGACTGTTGGTGCTACATCAGCTAAACTACCACTAACGGCTAATTTATCTAAAGCGATTTTTTTAACTTTTTTATTTGCCAGTTCATTATTTATTACAATAAATGGAACTGGGTTTAAAGAGTGTTCTTTAATAATTTGTTTCTTTTTAAAATCATACATTTCATCCGCATTACCATGGTCAGCTGTGACTAAAATTGTGCCATCGCGTTTTAAAATTTCCGTGACAATTTTTTTAAGTTGAGCATCGACAGTTCTAATGGCTTTAACAGCGGCTGGAATATTACCAGTGTGTCCAACCATATCAGCATTAGCAAAGTTAACTAAAATAAAATCGTACTTATCATTTTTTATTTCTTGAACTAAACGAGCACCAATTAATTTAGCTGACATCTCAGGCACTGTGGCATAAGAATCAACTCGAGGAGATGGAATTAAAACTCTATCTTCACCTTTAAAAGCAATTTCATTACCACCATTAAAGAAGTAAGTAACGTGCGCATATTTTTCAGTTTCCGCAATTCGAAGTTGTGTAAGCCCAGCACCAGAAATAATTTCACCTAAACAATTAGTAGGTCTAATTGATGGAAAAGCTACATGTAAACCTAGATTCTTTTCATAGTCCGTAAAAGCTACCACGTATAAATTTTTAAATTTTTTATTTTTTAAATCAGCTGACTTAAATTTAGAATCCACAAAGACGCGAGTAATTTCTCTGGCTCTGTCGGCTCGATAATTAAAAAATATAAGAGCATCACCATCTTTTATCGGTTCAGAATTATTAATTACTACCGGCTTCATTTCTTCATCATAAACCTGATTGTCATAGCTAGCTTTAATAGCTTCAGTCGCTGTTTTAAATTTAGCTCCAACGCCAGACACCATAGCTTGATAAGCATAATTTATTCTCTCGAAGTGGTTATCTCTATCCATCGCATAAAAACGACCAGAGATTGAAGCGATTTTACCCACCCCTAATCTAGCCATTTCTTTTTCTAGAGCGGCTACAAATTTAAGTCCACTGTCCCTAGCTGTATCGCGACCATCTAAAAAAGCATGGATATAAACTTTTTTTAAACCTTCTTGTTTAGCGTAGGCCAATAAAGCGAATAAATGATCAAGAGAAGAATGAACACGACCATCGGATACTAGACCCATGATATGCCAAGCCCCTTTAGTTTTTTTAATATGCTTAACCGAAGCTTGAAGTTCCACATTAGCAAAAAAAGTTTTATCTTTAATTGCTTTATTAATCATTAACAAGTCTTGATAAACAGTTCGTCCGGCTCCCAGATTTAAATGTCCAACTTCAGAATTACCAAAAACACCTTTTGGTAAACCAACCTTTTCTTCAGACGCAGCTAGTAACTTAGTTGGATATTTAGCCGCTAGTTCATCAAAAAATAGTGGTGCTGAGCAAGTAACGGCATTACCTTTAGACGCTTTAGCAATTCCCCAACCGTCTAAAATAACTAAAGCAACTGGTTTTTTTAAATTTTTATTATTCATAATTTTATTTTATTAACTACTGACATATTTCCCAGCAAATTGACTGAAAATCATCAAAGATGGTAGTATAAACTAATAATACTAAATAAACATATTAAAGACAATTCTGCAAAACTGAAGAATTTTTTTATTGACCTGCTAATGTTGCTGGTTAAGTCGTTAATAGCTATCAAAAGGTTGATTTACGGCATCACAATTGCCATTATCAAACCTCTTTTTTTGGTATTTAAATTTCTATTTACTAAACCAATTATTAAGCTTTATTATCTATTTTTTAAGTTTAAGAAGTCCGATTTAGCCGAAAGTCCTTGGCACGTACTAGTTAAGCAAAAAGCCTTACATATTTTAGTTTTTTGTCTAACATTACTTGTTATTATCTCAAATCTAGTCAATTTTAATCGTAATACTGATAATGTAACCGCTCAAGCTAGCAAAACTATTGTATCTCATTTAGCTAAAAATGAATTTAGTACCATCACAGACGATAATGAATTAATTGAAGATGTGGCTAATTTAAAACAAATACTGTCATCTGGACAAGAAACTTATGGCGAATTAATTGCCACCATTACCAACAGACCATGGGTTAGTGATGTTAGTGATGATACCGACACCTTGGTTTATGATGATGGAGCTTTAATCAATGATACGCCACTTAATCCAAGTGGTGAAACTGAAGAACCGGCTGCAACAACTGGCGCGCCAGCTAATCGGCAAGAAATTATTTATTATGTAGTTGGTAACGGCGATACCATTTCTTCAATCGCTAATAAATTTAGAATTAGTATTAACACTATTTTATGGTCTAATAATTTAACAGCTTTCAGCTTAATTAGACCAGGTGATAAATTAACTATTTTACCGGTTAGTGGTACTGTTTATACTATTAAGAGTGGTGATACTGTTGGTAAGATTGCTCGTAAATTTGGTGTTGAAGAAAATAGTATTACTCAATATAATGCTATTAGTGGCGGGCTTGTAATTGGCAAAACACTTATTATTCCTGGCGGTAAGAAAATTTCAGATACAGTAGCCGCGGTTACCAGACCGGCAACAACCAAATCAAGTGGAGCGGCCGCTGTGATTGAAAAATTGATTACCCCAAGTAAAGCTCCAGCTTCAACTGGTGCGATGGTTTGGCCAACGGTTGGTCACCGTATTACTCAATATTACTCTTGGCGTCATACTGGTTTAGATATTGCTAACCATGTTGGTACTCCGCTTTATGCGGCTGATTCTGGTACTGTTGAATTCTCTGGTTGGAGCAATGGTTATGGAAATAATATTGTGATTAATCATGGCAATGGTAGAAAAACTCGATATGCTCACGCCTCTAAACTATATGTTAAAGTGGGTGAAAGAGTTGATCGTGGCGAACAGATTGCGGCTATGGGTTCAACTGGTTGGTCAACTGGTCCACATATTCACTTTGAGGTGATGGTAAACGGTGCTAAACTTAATCCTTTAAACTATATAAGATAATAAATAAAAATATATGCAAATCATTTTTGGAATTATAATTACTGCTGTTGGAGTTGCTTTTGTGCTTAAGACTGAATGGTTCTTAGAAACTTTTGGTCGAATCGCTTGGTTTGACGAAAAACTTGGTTCTGAGGGTGGCACACGTTTGGGTTATAAATTAATAGGGGTAATAGCTTTATTCATCGGTATAATCCTTATGACTGGTAGTGGTGATTCTTTTTTTGGCTGGGCGCTATCACCTCTAACTAAATACTCAAATCCAGGACAATAATCATCTCTTGACCTCATTTAATTATTAATATAATATAGAAAAGAAATTAGTTAGGGCCCCTAGCTCAGCTGGTTAGAGCACCTGCTTTGCAAGCAGGGGGTCAAGGGTTCGAATCCCTTGGGGTCCACAAAAAACATCTAAATTTATTTGGGTGTTTTTTTATTTATAAAAATAATTTGACTTAAAAAAATAAAACCTTTATCATATAAACAAATCTAATATGTATGGATAGCATATTTCCATCGTTAAATTTTGGAGCAATTCTAATTTTTAGCAATCTCCCTGTATTATTTTTACCTGTTCTTTGTTTTCATCACAAAATAGTTTCCGAATTATTTATTATTACCAACGACACCGTTTTTAATCCCAGGACTAAAGGTCCTGTAAGATTACAGATTTTGTGATGAATTTGTGCCCACCTTTAATTAGGTATTCTCTGAGGTAACTATAGCCTCAAAACTCGTACTTTTTTTATTTCGAAATCAACAAAACACCCCATTAAGCTACAAAGCTGGGGTGTTTTTCTTTTTATGGCTAAAAGCCTCAAATATGGTAAAATAGACTCATGACTACAAAAAAACGACCTAAATTAATGATAATCGATGGACACGCTTTGATTCATCGCAGTTTTCACGCTCTACCAACTACTCTTACCACTAAAGACGGTACGATTGTTAATGCTGTTTATGGCTTTACCTCTTTTTTACTCAAAGCTTTTTTAGAATTTAAACCAGAATACGTCGCTTTAACTTTAGACCGTAAAGCCCCGACTTTTAGACATGAAGAATTTGCTGACTATAAAGGAACTAGAACAGCGGCTCCAGATGAATTATATGAACAAGTACCAATTGTTAAAGAAGTAGCGAAAGCTTTAGATATTCCAATTTTTGAGCTCGATGGATATGAGGCTGATGACTTAATCGGAACAATTACTAAACGAGCCGAAGCGGAAACTGAATTTGAAAGTTACATTGTAACCGGTGATATGGATAGTTTGCAGTTAGTTGATGCTCGCACTAAAGTATATGCGATGAGCCGTGGACTAAATGACAGCACTACATATGACGAGGCTCAAGTGATTACTCGTTATGGTTTAAAACCAAATCAAATAGTTGACTATAAAGCTCTGCGTGGCGATGTAAGCGATAATATCCCTGGTGTTAAAGGGATTGGTGAAAAAACTGCGACCGAACTACTACAAAATTTTAAAACTTTAGATGGGGTTTACAAAGCAACTGAAAAAAATGACCCTAAAATAAAACCGCGCATCTGTGAATTACTAAAAACTTATCGCGACGATGCTTACATGAGTCAAAGTTTGGCCACGATTAAACGTGATGTTAAATTTGATTTAAATTGGGACTTACTTAAGTTAGATACTTTCGATGTTGAGCAAGCTACTGAACTTTTTATTCGTTTAGAATTTAGATCTTTAATTAATAAATTAAATTTAATTAAAGGCATTGCCACTGATGATAAAAAAGAAGCGGCTCCAGTTGATAAATTTGAGAGAAACCGTCGGGATAAAAAATATATTTTAATTAGCGACGATAAAAGTTTTTCCGATTTTTTAAAAAAATTAAAAACTGTAAAATATTTTGCTTTTGATACTGAGACTAGTAGTCTTGATCCAATTACAGCTGAACTTTTAGGTATTTCTTTCTCCTGGGAGCGTGATACGGCTTATTATTTAGATCTGTCACACGGCAAAGCTCAGAAAACAGCGGACTTATTTAGTTATCAAAAATCTACTGAAGTGGCTCATCCTTGGCTCGAAGAATTAAAACCAATTTTAACTGATGCCAAAATAAAAAAATGTGCTCATAACGCAAAATTTGATTGGCGCGTTTTAAAGAATCAAGGGGTTATTGTTAACGGTTTATTTTTTGATTCCATGCTCGCTTCTTATTTACTTAACCCTGACAATCGTCAACATAGTTTAGATGCCACTTCTTTTCGTGAACTTGGTTGGGAAAAAATTTCCACTTATGATTTAATCGGCAAAGGCAAAGATCAAATTTCCTTCTCCCAAGTTGATCCAGAAAAAATTGCTCAATACTCCGGCGAAGATGCTAATTGCACTTGGCTTTTAAGTGACGTCTTAAGTAAAAAATTAAAAAAAGAAAATTTACTTAAACTTTTAGATGAAATTGAATTACCACTAACTACCGTACTGGCTAACATGGAAGAAAATGGCATTCTTTTAGATGCCAAAATTCTTAAAAAAATTGAAGGTGATTTAGCTATTCGTCTTAAAAAGTTAGCTAAAAATATTTATGAATTAGCAGGTGAAGAATTTAATATTAATTCACCTAAACAGCTACAAACAATTCTGTTTGAAAAATTGAAAATTGATACTAAAGGAATTAAAAAAACTAAAACTGGAATTTCTACTGCTGACGAAGAACTGGAAAAATTATTAGACGAACATAAAATTATTTCTTTGATTCAAAATTATCGTGAACTTAATAAACTACAAAGCACTTACGTTTTGTCTCTTCCTCTTTTAATTAATTCTAAAACTGGTCGCATCCACACTAGTTATAACCAAACTATTGCTGCTACTGGTCGTTTGTCTTCAACTGAACCAAACTTACAAAATATTCCTACCCGCGGTGAAGAAGGTCAAAAGATTCGCTCCGCTTTTGTCGCTCAAAAAGGTTATAAATTTTTAGGGTTAGATTATTCTCAAATTGAATTACGTTTAGCAGCTCATTTATCAGGCGATAAAAAAATGATTAAAGCCTTTCGCGACAAAGAAGATATTCACCGGGCGACGGCGGCTGAAATTAATGAAGTAGAGCTTGAAGAAGTAACCAAACAAATGCGTTATGAAGCTAAAGCGATTAACTTTGGTATTTTATACGGCCAAGGTCCACACGGTTTAGCGCAAAATGCCAAAATTCCTTATAAACACGCTCAAGAATTTATTGCTAAATATTTTGAAGCTTACCCAAGTATTCGTAAAATGATTGATAAATCTATTAACGAAGCGAGGGAAAATGGTTATGCCACTACTATTTTTGGACGCAAACGTTATTTACCAGAGCTTGATTCAAATAATGTTATGATTCGTCGTGGGGCTGAACGTATGGCTATTAATACACCCTTGCAGGGCACGGCCGCTGATTTAATTAAACTGGCGATGATAAATATTGCTGAAGCGATTAAAGATCATGACGACGAAATAAAAATGTTACTCCAGATTCACGATGAATTGATTTTTGAAATTAAAGAAGATAAGATTGACACTTGGTTACCAAAACTTAAAGATTTAATGGAAAATGCTATCACACTTAAAGTACCAATCGTCGTTGACTTAGCTATTGGTGATAATTGGGGTGAACTTAAATAATATGAAGGGACTAGAAAAATTACAAAATAAAAATATTGGCTTCATTGGTTTTGGCATTGAAAATCAAGCTCTTTTAGCGTGGCTTCAAAAACATAAAGTTACCGCTACTTACACTTTTTGTGATAACCGAACTGAAATAGAAAACAAAACTTTAAATGTTAACTGGCGTTTAGGTGAAAATTATCTAGCTGCTTTAAATGATTTTGATATTATTTTCCGCTCTCCAGGTTGTCCTTTATTTTTACCAGAACTTCAAGCGGTCAAAGAAAAAATTAGTAGTGCCATGAATTTATTTATGGAAGAGTGCCCTACAAAAAATATTATTGGTATAACTGGCAGTAAAGGTAAAGGCACAACTTCAAGTTTAATTTATAGCATTTTAAAAGAAGCAAAAAAATCAGTTTACTTAGGTGGTAATATTGGCGTGGCTCCATTTACTTTCATTGATGAAGTAACTGAAGATTCTTATGTAGTGCTAGAATTATCCAGTTTTCAATTAGAAGATTTTAAAATTAGTCCTCGCTACAGTATTCTAACTAATTTATTTCATGAACATTTAGAACCGGCTGATCCAAATAATCCTAACTACCATAAAACTTTTGAAGATTATAAAGCGGCTAAATTAAATATTGCTAAATTTCCTGAGAACGAACTTTTTTTAACTCACACTCGTTTAGCCGATTTTATCTCGGGCGATAAAGTAAAATATTTTAACACCTGCGATTATCCAAGTAAGCTGGCTGGCGAATTTAATAAAGAAAATATTGCCGCTGCTGTTATGCTAGCTGAGTTTTTAAAGATCGATGAAAAAATAATCAAAAAAGCCGTAGCTAATTTTAACGGTTTGCCTCATCGTTTAGAAAAAGTCGCTGAGATAAATGGTGTGACTTATTATGATAATAGTTTTTCAACTACACCAGAAAGCACTATTGCTGATATCAAATCATTTCCTGGAGCAATTATGTTAATGGGTGGTGCTGATAAAGGAGCTGATTTTAAAGAACTGGCTAAAGAGATTGCCGGTAGCGTTAACTTTGTAATTTTATTTAAGGGCGATGCAACCGCCCGTCTTAAAATGGAAATAATCCACGCCGGTCTTAATGCTAATCGAATTAGTATTGCTGGCAGCATGGAAGAAGCCGTTAAAAAAGCTAGTAAGCGAGCTGAGGAATTTGAAGCAACCACTGTTTTACTTTCAACTGCCTGTGCTAGTTTTGGTTTATTTAAAAATTATAAAGAACGAGGCGACTTGTTTCAAAAATATGTTAAAGAGCTCAAATAATTTAATTGGCGTTTTTGATTCAGGTCTCGGCGGCTTATCAGTTTTAAAAAAATTTTTAAGCGACGTGCCAGGTTATCACTATATTTATTTAGGTGATAGTGCTCGCGTGCCTTATGGCAATAAATCACCGGAAACAATTTATAATTATACTAAAGAAGCCGTTGAATTTTTATTTAAACAAAATTGTCATTTAGTAATTATCGCTTGCAACACTGCGTCAGCTCAAGCTCTGCGTCGAGTACAACAAGAGTGGCTACCAAAGCATTATCCAAATCGTCGCGTGCTCGGTGTAATAAAACCACTAGCTGAAGCCACCGCAAATAGTAACTTTAAAAAGGTTGGCATTATTGGAACAGCTGCCACTATCAACTCTGAAACTTATCCCAAAGAAATTCACGCTTTAAATCCAAAATTAAAAGTTTACGGACAAGCGGCACCATTACTGGTTCCTTTAATTGAAGATGGCAGGATAAATAATCCAGAAACTAAATTAATTTTAAAATCATATTTAACTCCACTACAAAATAAAAAAATCGATGCTTTAATTTTAGCCTGTACTCACTACCCTCACCTGCAAAAAATGATTCAAACTATTATGGGTAAAGGCGTTACGATTCCGGATACTGGAAAAATTATTGCTAATAGTTTAAAAGATTATCTAAGTCGCCACAGCGAACTTAAAATCACTAAAACCAAAACTAGTTGTGATTTTTATACCACTGATAATCCAAAAATGTTTAAAGACTTAGCTGAGAAATTCTTAAACCAGAAAGTAAAAACTGTTAGACAGATTGAATTATGATTATATTTATTTACGGCGCCGATACTTATCGCAGCCGTCAAAAACTAAACGAACTTAAAGATAAATTTGTGACGGAAATTGATATCAATTCCCAAAGTCTTGTCGTACTAAACGGCGCCACAACTACACTTAAAGAAATTGGTGAAAAAATTAGCACTGGTTCACTCTTTGTTAAAAAAAGAATGATTGTGCTTGAAGATATCTTTGAAAATAAAAGTGAAAAACTGTTTGCCGATTTAACTGCCTTTTTAAAGAAGCGTGATGAAGCTGCTAAATCTGATGAGGATAATATTATTATTTTTCGCGATGGCGATTTAAATAATAAAGATAAAAAATTAAAAAAAGACGCTCAAAAATTATTTACGTATTTGCTTGCCCAAAAATATGTTCAAGAATTTAAACCTTTAAGTGGATCCTCACTTAATACTTTTATAAAAGATGAGGTTAAAAAATTAGAACGAAACATTGAACCGGTAGCAATCAATACTTTAATAGCCAGAACTAATTCTGATTTATGGCGTATCAGCTCTGAACTTCATAAATTAGCGATGACAATTTCTAAAGGTGAAACTATTACTGACCAAGAAGTAAAAAACCAAGTCGCTGGCACTTATGATGAAAATATTTTTTCACTAACCGATGCCATTGCCACACGTAACATAAAATTAGCCCTCACAATTTTAGAAGAACAGTATATGGCGGGGCTTAGCGAAGATTATATTTTAAGTATGTTGATTCGTCAGTTTAAAATTATGCTTCAGGTTAAGAGTGCGGTCGCTGCCGGACTGAGTCCACTACAAATTTCTAGCGAATTAAAATTACACTCTTACGTGGTTAAAAAAACTCTCTCCCAAATTTCTGGTTTTACACTTGAGGCACTGAAAGAAAAATTAAACCATCTTATATCTTTAGACTTTGCTAATAAAACCAGTCAAAAAGATATTAAAGCTGAGCTCTCTTTATTTATCTCCAAATTGTAATAATTAAGGCATTTTAACTATTGCCTTTTTCTTTTTTGTTTGTTATATTCTATTAAGAGTTTGACCAACCCTATTTTTATTTATCGTGAGTCAAAATAAATTAGCTAAGATTACGGGCAATTAGCTCAGTTGGTTAGAGCGCAACACTGATAATGTTGAGGTCGGAGGTTCGAATCCTCCATTGCCCACCAAAAATTGTTAAATTTACAATTTAAGTATCGCGGGGTAGAGCAGTTGGCAGCTCGTCGGGCCCATAACCCGAAGGTCGTCGGTTCGAATCCGACCCCCGCAACATAACTTTTTTGATTAAAAGTAATGGGCCTCGGTAGCTCAGTGGTAGAGCAAAGGATTGAAAATCCTTGTGTCGTCAGTCCGATTCTGACCCGGGGCACAGAAAATTTTATAACGGGGTGTCGTATACCGGTAGTACGCATGCTTTGGGAGCATGTTGACTGGGTTCAATTCCCAGCACCCCGACATTTTTTGGCTAAAATGCCAAACAAACCTAAGACTTAAGCCCTTGATTTTTATTTAACTTCGTGCTAGAGTCTTTGAGTAATAATTAACGAAATTTTATTTAAAACTCTGTATGCCAAATAAGAAATCTGCTAAAAAGGAATTACGTAAGAATATTAAACGTAATATCGAAAACGTAAAAGTAAAGAATGTCATGAAAAAGGCAGTTAAGACTAGTGTTAAAGCTATTACTGCAGGTGAAAAATTAACTAAAGAAGTTATTTCTTCAACTATTAAAGCTATTGATAAGGCTGCTAAAAAAGGCGTTATCAAAAAAAACACTGCTGCTCGTAAGAAATCTCGCTTACAAAAAAAGATTAACACTTTAAAATAATCTCTAATTTAGACTCTTTCTTGGATACGACGCGGAATTTTACCCCATCGTTTCTCGGTTGAGCCCACAAAAAACATGTTAGATAAAAAGATCAAAGAGAAAATCATTAAAAAGTACCGTGTTCACGATACAGATACTGGTTCTACTCAAGTTCAAATCGCTATTTTAACTGAAGAAATTAAGGAACTTACTGAACATTTAAAACAGCACAAACATGATTACTCTTCCCGCCGTGGTTTACTTAAGAAAGTTGGCGAAAGACGTAAACTTTTGAAGTATTTACAAAAAGAGAACGAAACTCAGTTTAAAGAATTAGCAGAAAAATTAAAACTAAAAATTGCCAATAAATTGATTGCTGAAGAAGAGGAAGCAAAATTAAAAGAAAAGAAATATGCTCCTGTCGACAGTGAAGATACTATCGAACCAAAAGATTTGGTTGACGAAGTAATCGAAGACTAGGCAATTAAATTGCATACGGTTTACAATCTATATGATTAAACATAAAGAACAGAGAGTAGGAATTTTGGTGGATGTATCGAATATGTATCATTCCGCTAAAAATTTGTATAACCGTCGCGTCAATTTTCAACAGATACTTACTCAAGCAGTGGCTGATCGGAAACTTATCCGGGCCACTGCTTATGTTATAAAGAGCGACAACGACGATGAAATGTCTTTCTTTGAAGCTTTAAGCCAACAAGGTTTTGAAGTTAAAATGAAAGGCTTACAAACTTTCGCCGGTGGTGCTAAAAAGGGTGATTGGGATGTTGGAATTGCAATTGATGCCATCAAATTAGCCGACAAACTAGACGTTATTGTTTTAGTTTCTGGCGATGGTGATTATTTGCCACTAGTTTCTTACTTACAAAACAACAAAGGTTGTTTAGTAGAAATTATGGCATTTAGAAAAACTTGTTCCTCACAGCTTATTGAAGAATCGGATGATTTTATTGATTTATCTGGGGATAAGAAATTTTTAATCGGAAAAAAATAACCTTGGTGGCCGCATCTTACAAGGTGTGGCTATTTTGGTTTTTTATATATAACGATGTGCTGGTTGGTAAATAGATAGCACTGTAATTACTTACAGTTCTGTAATTTACCCTCCAGCCTCAACAAACAAATGTTAAATGAAAAAGTGTTCAAAACACAATGGTTGGGTCGCGAACTTAGTGTAAAAACTGGTCGCTTAGCTCTCCAGGCTGATGCTTCAGTGCTTGTCCAATATGGTGAGACTGTGGTTATGGCCAATGTGGTTCAGTCTAAATCTGAACGTGAAGGTGTTGATTTCTTCCCTTTAATGGTTGATTTCGAAGAAAAACTTTATGCCGCTGGAATTATCAAAGGTTCACAGTGGGTTAAACGTGAAGGTCGTCCAACTGACCAATCCGTTTTAACTGGTCGTATGATTGACCGTGCAATTCGTCCTTTATTTAATCAGGATGATAAACGTGATGTTCAGGTTATTATCTCTGTTTTAGCCGTTGATGGGGAAAATGATTATGATATTGTTTCCTTATTAGCCGCTTCTGCAGCACTATCTATTTCTGGTATTGAATGGGCTGGTCCTATTGGTGGTATCCGCGTTGGTTTAATTAATAATGAATTTGTCTTTAACCCAACTTACGAAGAACAAGCTAAAAGTAGTTTAGATCTTATTGTATCCGGAACTACTGATCGTTTAATTATGATTGAAGCTGGGGCTAATGAAGTTCCAGAAGCGATTATTGCTGATGCGATTATTGCTGGTATGAAAGCGATGAAGGGCGCAATTGATTTGTTCTCTGAACTTAAAGCGGGTATTGCTCCTCGCGAAAAAACTGCAAAGCAAGTTTTAAAAACTCCTGAAGAGCTAGCTAAAGAAGAAGCTAAAAAAGAATTATTAGAAACAAGTGCTCAGTGGTTGAAAAAAACTATTCCAACTATTTTATTTGAAAAAATTTACTACACTAAAACTGAACGTAAAGGAGCGGTAACAGAAATCAAAGCCCAGCTTGATAAACACTTATTTGAGGCTGGCGTTGATAAAGATAACCGCGCTTATGCTATTAAAAAATTAGTTGAAAAATTAGTTGACGAAGAAATTACTCGTTCAATTATTGAAGAAAAGCGTCGTGTTGATGGTCGTGGTATCACTGAAATTCGTCAATTGTTAGCTGACACTTCTCTCTTACCTCGTGTTCATGGTTCTTCACTATTTTCTCGTGGCGAAACTCAAGTTATGGGTGTAGTTACACTTGGTGCTCCTGGACTTGAACAATCTTTAGAAAGTATTGAAGGTGTAAGTAAAAAACGTTACATGCATCACTACAACTTCCCTCCATATTCTGTTGGTGAAGCTTCACCATTACGTGGTACTGGTCGTCGTGAGGTTGGTCACGGAGCATTAGCTGAAAAAGCTTTGATGCCAGTTATTCCTACAAAAGAAGAATTCCCATACGCAATTCGTGTAGTATCAGAAACTTTAGGTTCTAATGGTTCATCATCAATGGCTTCTACTTGTGCCTCTACTTTATCCTTAATGGATGCTGGTGTACCAATTAAAAAACATGTAGCTGGTATCGCTATGGGTCTAGCATCTGTACCTGATATGAGCCGCTGGCAAGTTATTACTGATTTACAGGATTTAGAAGATGGTGATGGTGGTATGGACTTTAAAATCACTGGTACTGACACAGGACTTACTGCGATTCAACTTGATACTAAAACCATCGGACTTGATGAAGCGATTATCCGTCAAACTTTAACTCAAGGACGTGAAGCTTTAAATCAAATTTTAGGCGTACTTAAAGAAGCTATTCCTGCTCCACGAGCTGAACTTTCCAAACACGCTCCAAGAATTATCAGCTTTAAAGTTGACCCAACTAAGATTGGTGCCATTATTGGTGCTGGCGGAAAAACAATTAATAAGATTATTGAAGAAACTGGTGTTTCCATTGATATTGAAGAAGATGGCTTAGTAATGATTTGTGGAACTGATGTGGCTATGGTTAATTTAGCAGTTAGCAAGGTTCAAGAAATCGTTAAAGTATTCGAAGTTGGTGAAATTGTGACTGGTAAAGTCGTTCGTTTAATGGACTTCGGTGCCTTCATTGCCTTAAACTCCAATCAAGATGGTATGGCTCACGTTAGTGAACTAGCTCCTTACCGCATCGGTAAACCATCAGATTTTGTCAGTGTTGGCGATACTGTAACCGTTAAAATTAAAGAAATTGACGACCAAGGTCGCATTAATCTAACCTTAAAAGGCTTACCTGAAAATGAGCCATTATGGAAAGATCAAAAGGGTAAAGCTACTGATTCCGGCTCTTTTGGCGGAAACAGACCAGGTGGATTTGTAAAGCGTCCAGGTAGTTTTGGTGGTCCAAGAACTGGCACCCCGACTCCTCGAGTCTAAACCTTGACTTTTTAAAGTCTTTACGTTAGAATTTGGTTATTAAATCAGCATTTTAAGCAATTAAACGGTGTCTCGAGTCTAAGAAGTCAGATACGCGTTTCAAAGATTATGTTAACTATAAAATTATCGAAGCTTGGTAAAAAAAACAAAAAAGTATTCCGTGTTATTATCTCGGAAAAAGGCCGTGATCCATATGGCAACTCTTTAGAAATTCTTGGTTCTTATGATCAATATCATAAAGATTTAAGAGTTAAAGCTGACCGTGTTAACTACTGGTTATCTAAAGGTGCTCAAATGACTCCAACAATCAACAATTTACTTGTTGGTCATGAAATTATTGAAGGCAAAAAAGTAGTTTCTTCAAAGAAAGGTGTTGTATCTGAAAAAAGACAAAACCAATTAAAGGCTAAAGCTGACAAAAAGAAAAAAGCTGAAGCTGCCGCAGCGGCTCCAGTTGTAGAAGAAGCTGTAGTTGAAGCTGAGCCAGTTGTAGCTGAAGAAACAGTTGCATAAGACAGGTATAACTTGTACAATAACAGTATCAATACTACTCAACTGAGTAGCCAAATATAATTAACAATTTATTTCTTTCAAACTTAATGTTTTACATTAAAATTTGAAAGAAAAACAAAAGTATGGAAGCTCAAGACAAGCAATTCTTAGAAACCATTGTTAAACAAATCGTAAGCAATCCTGAAGATGTTAATGTAGAAAGAACCGTAGATGAAATGGGTGTTCTACTAACTCTTAAGATTAATCCAGCTGACATGGGTTATGTCATCGGTAGAAAAGGACAAACTGCTCAAGCAATTCGAACTTTACTAAAAATTGTTGGTGCAAAAAACAACTCTCGCGTTAACCTAAAGATCTATGATCCAGAAGGTGGCAAACGTCATGAAAGACCAGTAGCCGAAGATAATTCCGGTTTGGATATTGATACTTCAGCTATTGATGATTTAAATATCTAAAAATTTTTACACATTAGATAAGAAAAGTCCCGTTCTAAAAGCGGGACTTTTCTGTTATAATACCTATATGAAATTTCAAGCCATCTCCATTTATCCAAACATGTTTAACTCTTATCTTGGTGAGGGTATTTTAAAACGTGCCTTGGACAATCGTATTATTCATTTTACGGCTCGCGACTTACGTGATTGGTCAACCGATAGATATAAAAGTGTTGACGACACTCCTTATGGTGGTGGTGCTGGCATGCTAATGAAGATTGAAATCTTACATAGCGCACTTGAAGAAGTAAAAACCAAATATAACACCGAACCTAGTAAAAGAAAAATTGTTTTATTATCCGCTAGTGGCAAAACTTGGAATCAACAACTAGCTAAAGAATATAGTAAGCTAGATGAAGTTATCTTCGTCTGTGGTCGCTTTGAAGGGGTGGATGCGCGTATTTCTCACTTTATTGATGAAGAAATATCAATTGGAGATTATGTACTCACAGGTGGCGAATTACCGGCTTTAATTATCATGGATTCAATTACCAGATTACTCCCAGAAGCCCTTGGCAACAATGAAAGTTCGCTCGACGAATCACACAGCGAAGCTGGAGTTCTTGAGTATCCTCAATACACAAAACCAGCTGTGTTTGAAGTTAATGGTCAAAAATATCAAGTACCCGAAGTTTTAACTGGCGGTAACCACGCCGAAATTGCTAAGTGGAGAAAAGCTAATCAAAAGAAAAAATAAATATAAAAAAGACTTAGATAAATTTCTAAGTCTTTTTTTAAACTATCTTCCAGCCAGTATCCGTTTTTTCAATATGACCTTCAACCATAAAGCCTGAGGCTTTAGCGTGCCCACCACCACCGAGCTGTTTAGCTAAAACTGAAATATCAACTCCGTTTTTAGAAGTTCTGAGACTCCCCTTGATTTTACCTTCATGTTCTTCACGAAGTAACATAATAGCTTGTACATCAGCTAAAGTGCTTAAAAATCCAGCGATATCACCATAAACATCATAAGTTAAATAACGTTCAATCTCTTGAGCACTACCTAACTTCAATAAAGTATCGATATCATCTTTAGTAATTACTGAATAAGCTAAATTATAAGTTTTATTTATTTGTAAATTGCTCATGGTGATTCCCCAAATTTTCATCGTTAGTAAATTTTGATTACGTAAAGTATTATTAACGATTTTTGGAAACTGTGCCCCATAGTTTAACATTTCCGAAGCGATGGCAATATTAATATTTGTCGAACTAGAATATAAAAAATTACCCGTATCAGTTAAAATTCCAGTCAAAATACAATTAGCAAAATTTTTATTAAACTCAACTTTATTTTCTTTAAGTAAATTATAAATTACTTCAACCGTGGCCGCTTTATCAGGTTGTCTAATTTCTAAATCAGCAAAGTCATCAATTTTAGGATGATGATCAAGTTCGATTATGTAAGGCCGGTCAACTGATAACTGAACTTCTCTAATCTCATCTTCTAAATAAGTTCGAGCAATTGAACCACAATCTAAAATTACCATTACATCATAAGCAGTCAGTGGTAAAATTTTACTTTTATCAGAAACAATACTTGATTCATGAGCTAAATAATTAAAGGCGCTAACTTTTTTATCATGGCAATAAGCATCTGCTTTAACACCAAGAATTGAAGCGAGTTCTAAAAAAACACAAACCGAAGACAGAGCATCTCCGTCTGGATTTACGTGGCTAACAACTAATAATCGGCGAGCATTTTTTATTTTAAGATAAGCTTGTTTGTATTTAAGGTGATAATCCATGGTCGGAAATTTTTACTTTTAACCCATAATTATAAGACTAAAATTAAAAAAAGTCCAGAGTTAAGTCTCTGGACTTTTTAGTGTTTTTCTATTTAAAATTGATAAATTTCAGTATCATCAGCTTCTTCTTTCTTTAGAGTCTCATCCAAATTATTGATAACGTTTTCAATCACAGCCGCTTTTCTCTCGGTTGGGTCAAATTCAAAACGTAAATGTGGAATTTGTCTGAGTCGTGTTTTTTTAGACAAGATACTAGACAATACTCCTGCTGATTTTTTTAATTTTAGAAGAGCAGTGCCAGCCATATTATCTGGTAAAACTGAAACTCCCACCGTTGCAAATTTTAAATCAGCCGAAGTTCTAACATAGACTACGGTAATTAAAGTATTAGGCACGCCAACCTCACGATTAATTGCATAAGCTAGCTCCTGTTGTAACATTTCATTTAACTGATCGACTTTAGACATGGAATTATAATTTATCGATTACTTTTTCTTCGTGATAAACTTGTAAAATATCACCTTCTAAAACTAAAGGTTTACCTTCAAACAAAATACCACACTCTTCATTAGTTTCAACTTGTTTAACATCTTGTTTACCTGTTTGCAATCTAGCTAATTTACCAGTCGCTACAATTTCACCATCACGCTTTACTTCAATTGAACTATCAAGACGAGCATAACCATCGAGTACACGACCACCAATAATCTGTTTGTCTGTTTCAGTTCTAAATATTGCCGCCACTTTAATACGACCTTCATCAACGCGAACTACTTCCGCTTTAATCAGAAGTTGCATTTCCGCTTTAATATATTTGATTAAATCGTAAATAATGGAATAAGTTTTAACATCAACCCCACTTTCTCTAACTAAATTTTCAATCGCTGGAGTAATACGAATATTAAAACCAACAATTTTAGCTCCGGAATCACCTGCACGCTTAATATCACCTTCAGTAATATTGCCTAACCCTTTAGCTAAAATTTTAACCCGAACTTTTTCCGTATTTAATTTCATGAGTGATTCTTCAATCGCTTCAGCCGAACCTAAGAAATCGGCTTTAATAATTACATTAATTTGAGGGATATTATTTTCACTTTCATTGCTGGTCATGGTCATAGCTGACTTAACAGTTTCTTCAGAGGCAGTTCTAATTTTTTTGTTACTAACTTTTCGGCCTTCACCCACTTCTAAAATATCACCAACCGCTGGAGAAATTTTTAGACCTAAAATTTTAGCTGGCATTGATGGCAAAGCTTCGGTAATTGTTTCACCGCGATAATTTTTTAATGCTTTTACTTTGCCGTAAACAATATCATTAAAACATAATTGATCACCTACTCGAAGAGTGCCATTTTGTACTAAAATAGTCGCAACTGGACCAGCCCCTTTGTCCATATTAGATTCAACAACTGTACCAGCGGCATCGGCTTTAGGATTGGCTTTCATATTAACACTTTCTGTATCAGCAAGCAGTAAAACCATGTCTAATAATTCCTCAATACCAACACCATCCTTAGCCGAAATTGGCACACAAATAGTTTTGCCGCCCCAATCTTCTGGTGTAATTCCTAAAACGGAAGATAATTCTTGTTTAGTTTTATCAATATTAGCGTCTGGTTTATCAATTTTATTAATCGCTACTAAAAATGGAATTTTAGCCGCTTCAATAATACGACAAGCTTCAACAGTCTGAGGTTTTACCCCATCATCAGCCGCAACCACTAAAATCGCAATATCAGCCACCTTAGCACCACGACTTCTCATCGCGGTAAAAGCTTCGTGACCTGGAGTATCAATAAAAGTAATAACTTTTTCTTTACGAGTAATTTGATAAGCACCAATATGTTGGGTAATGCCACCAGCTTCACCTGCGACCACATTAGTGCGACGAATAGAATCAAGTAATTTAGTTTTTCCGTGATCAACGTGACCCATAATAACAATTACCGGTGGACGCTGAATTAAATTTCCTTCAGTTTCTTTTTCTAAAATTTCTTCCAGTTTTCGATCTTCTTTTTCTTCGGTTTCCTGATTTTCTTCGAGGGGTTTAATAATTAAATGAAGATTATCACTAATAATAATAGCGGTATCAAAATCAATTTTTTCATTAATTGAGGCAAAAACACCATTTTTCATCAATTCAGTTAAAACTTTATTAACTGGAACCCCAGCCACTTCTGCAAAATCACGCACTGTAATAGAAGCTGGAATACTAATTTCCTTCAATTCTTTTGGCATTGCCTCTTCTTCTCTTTTTTTAGCAAACTCAGCTGCCCGTTGTAATTCTAATTGACGTCTAAAAGCTGGCCAATTCTTGATAATCTTTTTAGCGGTATTATTATCGACTTTAATGGCTTTTTGACCAATATTAAAACCGATCTTTGGTAAAAGATCGCGTAATTCTTGAGGATTAACTCTTAGAACACGGGCTAGCTCAGTAATATTCATAGGCGTATTTTACAAAAATGCTTAATTTTAGTGATAAAGATGCTTAAATATTACTTTATATTTTTGTTTTAGTCAACCTAAAAAATCCTTAAATACACCCAAAATGCCTTTACATTCCTAAAAAGAAATGTTAGAGTATTAGCATAAATCTAATTTATAATTAATTGTTTTTAGGAAAATTAGATCCTGTTTGTGGTTGATTTTTATATTAAAGCTTAAACAAAAATCTGTGACTGTTGCCTTAAATTCCCGTACAAAATTAAAAAATACTTCAAAAAGTACTAAAAATTAACACTTAACTCACATTGTGAAGATAAGGTTTTTTATTTTTTAATCATCGTTTTAGCTCACACAACCACTCTTTCCTAAAAACAACCAAGAATATTATGGAATATATCTTGTACGTTGTTTTCTTGGCTGGTGGTTTTTTTATTGGATTCTTCCTGTATAAAAAATCAGCTGGTCAGAAATTAAGCGGTGCCGAACAAAAAGCTGAAAAAATTATCAGTGAAGCTAAAATCAAAGAAAAAGAACTATTGCTTCAAGCTCAAGAAAAATCTCTCGCTGTTATCGAAGAATCTAAAAAAGAAGAAGCTAAAAGACGTCAGGAAATCAACGACTTGCAATCTCGCTTAGAACAAAGAGAAAACTCTTTCTCTCAAAAATTAATCGACTTACAAGAAAAACAACAAAAACTTTACGACAAAGTCGCTGAAGTTCAAGAAATTAAAGAAAAAATTAAAGCGGTTAAAGATGAGCAGGAAAATAAATTAGCAGAACTAGCTAAATTATCCAAAGAAGAAGCTAAAGACTTGCTCATGAAAAAAATCGAAGATCAGTGTTCTGAAGATTTATCAGTTCGTTTACAAAAATTAGAAAATGAAGGTGATGATAAATTAGCCGATAAAGCTAAAGATATTATGGCTCTTGCGATGCAACGCATGGTATCTGATTATACTGTCGAACTTACAACTACTACGGTTGATTTACCAAGTGACGAAATGAAAGGCCGGATTATCGGACGTGAAGGACGTAACATTAAATCAATTGAACAGATGACTGGTGTGGAAATTATTGTTGATGATACACCTAATGCGATTACTATTTCTGGTTTCTCTTTAATCCGTCGTCATATTGCTAAGAAAACTTTAGACTATTTAATTAAAGACGGACGTATTCACCCAACTAAGATTGAAGATGCGGTGGAAAATGCTAAGAAAGAAATTGCCATTGATATTAAAAAAGCGGGTGAAGAAGCGATGTATGAGGTTGGTGTGGCAGGATTTGATCCTAAGTTAGTACAAATTCTTGGTCGTTTAAAATATCGCACTAGTTACGGACAAAATGCTCTACGTCACTCCATTGAAGTGGCTCATCTATCAGCAATTATCGCTGAAGAGTTAGGCGCTGATGTTACTTTATCTAAAAAAGGTGGTTTGCTTCATGATATTGGAAAAGCCGTTGATCACGAAGTTCAAGGTAATCATACCGAAATTGGTCGCGACATTGCTAAGAAGTTTAACTTACCTCAAGAAATTATTGATCCAATCGCCACTCATCACGATGATAAACCAGCTTCTCTTATTTCCGTTATCGTTAAAGTAGCTGATGCTATTTCTTCTGCTCGTCCTGGAGCTCGTAATGATAATTATGAAAACTACATTCAACGTTTAGAAGAGTTAGAAAAGATTGCCTTGTCATTTGCTGGTGTTGAAAAGACCTATGCCATTCAAGCTGGTCGTGAAGTTCGTGTCTTTGTTAAATCTGATGAGACTGACGATTTACAAGCTCATGACTTAGCTCGTGACATTGCCAAGAAAATTGAAACTGAACTTAAATACCCTGGTGAAATCAAAGTTAATGTCATTCGCGAACTTAGAGTAACTGAGTACGCTAGATAAAACCAATATTTTATAAGGGGTTGAAATAAAAAATTCCATTGATTATAATAAAGAAAGCAAAAAATTAATTACATAAAAACTATGAACAAAGCCCAACTTATTGAAAAACTATCAAAGGATGTAGAAGGCATCAACAAAAAACAAGCTGAAAAAATGATTAATGTTTTAACTGACACAATCATCTCTGAGCTTAAGAATGGCCGTGAAGTAACCATTACTGGTTTTGGTACTTTCTTATCTCGTGTTAGATATTCCAGAGGCGGTGTTAACCCACAAAAACCAACTGAAAGAATTACTATTCCTGAAGTTAAAGTGGCTAAGTTTAAAACTGGTTATAATTTAAAACAAGCCTTAAAAGGTAAAAGATAAACTCTCTAATACGGTCCTTTGGGCCGTATAATTGCGCTAGTAGCTCAACTGGATAGAGCACTTGGCTTCGGACCAAGGGGTTGTGGGTTCAAATCCTGCCTGGCGCACAAAAGCATTACTTAAGTCGTTGACAAAGGTATTTTGATGCTTTATGCTGTAAGAGAAAAAGCGACTATAAGCTTTTTTTCTTTTTCACAAATGGCTGGGTAGCTCAGCTGGTTAGAGCGTAGCACTCATAACGCTAAGGTCGAGGGTCCGAGCCCCTCCCCAGCCACCAGTAACTCTTGTAAAAATTTTTATTAGAGTTTATTATAAGATAAGTAAGCGCTGTTAGCTCAGCTGGTAGAGCAGCTCCCTCTTAAGGAGATGGTCGCAGGTTCGAATCCTGCACGGCGCACATAAAAAAGTCATCATTTATTTGATGGCTTTTTTTATATAAAAAATCCCCAAATTGTTAAAACATTATGTTCTAAAAATTCAGGGATTAACATTTATTTTTTAATCTTGCGGTAAGCTGGCATAATAACTCTAAAAATATTTTTTTGTATCTTTGGAGATAAAAGAACTATTTCGGGAATAATTCTAATACTTAGCTTGTTATCATCATCAACAATAATTTCGATTATTTGAAGATTTTTCCAAGGATTTTTTTCAGTTACATAAGCAAATTCATTTTTTTTGCACAAAAATAAATTTGGTTGCTCATCAAGCTGAAACCAAGATCGAAAATGTTTACACACTTTGGTAATTTGACTTTGTGATAACCATTTACTAGACCACAAGCCAGGGAAAGCTTCAAAAAGGTTTGCCAGTGAAGCACCTTCGTCCAAAGTAACATCAAAAACCTTAATAGTTCTTTTAGGTGTAAATGCGCCAACTTGATGAGGACTGCTATAAAATTCTCGACTAATAAAGCCAAAAAGTTCTGGTGTTTTTACTATGGTTTTTTTACCAGTTAACGGGTTTAATACTAAATGCTGTTTTTCTGAGACTAATTCGATAGAGACTTTTTCCATTTTTCTAACTATTTTTGTTAAATTACTCGAAAACACATTTAATCATACAAACTAGCTATTGTCAATTATAACCATTGACTAAATCAAAATAATATTGTAAACTCTTTAGAACATTGGACATTAATAACTACTAAAAATACTAACGATGGATGAACTTTTTGATTACATCATTACAAAAGCCACTGAAATTTTCAATTTAGCGGCCAAAAAACATGGGCTCAAAGAAGCCAAAACTAGTCACGTTAACCAAGTCTTTGGTGCCAGAATCAGAAAAGATGGAAAAGAGGCAGCCATTGATGCTATTTCAACTGGTGAATCAATTCTAATTCATTTAAGTTCAGGAGCGGTTGCTTTTAAAGAAGATTATGTTACTGAGCCCAAAACAATCCAGGAATTTGACCAAGAAATTCCCAAAATTGAGGCTTACATTACTGATTGTTTCTCCTTGAAAGTAGTAAAGCGAAACTAAAAAATTGCTCAAAACCAAGAGACGCTACCAAAGTGTCTCTTTTTTTATGGTTGCCAACGTTCTATAATTAAACTATAATAAAAAATGGTGTCACTCGTTCTTTAGTTAACACATTTAACTTAATGCTTATGCTTAATTTGGTAATTTTTGGACCGCCTGGATCAGGCAAAGGAACTCAAGCCACCCATATTAAAGAAAAATATGGATTACTACACCTCTCAACCGGCGAAATGCTTCGCCACGAAATTGCTTTAAAAACCCCTTTAGGCTTAGAAGTGGAAAGTCTTGTGACAAGCGGACAACTTGTTCCTGATGAACTAGTGACTGAAGTTTTAAAAAAAGCTTTAGCCGAAAAAATGTCGCAAGGAAATGGTTTTATTTTTGATGGCTTTCCTAGAACAGGAGATCAAGCTCAAATTTTAGAAGACGCTTTAAATTCTTTAAATTTAGATATAACCGTCGCCATTAATTTAACCGCTTCTGATGCCGAACTAATTAAAAGAATATTATTGCGGGGTGAAACTTCTGGACGAGCCGATGATAACGAAACCGTTATCAGAGACCGCCTAGATATATATCGCAAAAATGTTAGTGACCTCATAAACTTTTATCAAAAACTTGGTAAATTATATGAAGTCGATGGAGAAGGTACTCCTCAAGAAGTGTTCGAGAGAATTACAAAATTAATTGAAAAGCATATATAAACAAAAACCGACTCACAATGAGTCGGTTTTTGTTTAGAAGTTTGGTTTAAGTTGAAGCAAATTATCACTAGCTGTAAAAGTAAAACCTTTATACCGAGCGTCTTTATATAAAAAAGCAAAATATTTATCTAGCTCCCTATTTACTGGTTCTTCTAACCAACTTGTCGGAACAGAAAAACCATAAAATTTTACATACGATAATTTTAATCTAATTTTATTATCGACCGAAACTACTTTAGCAATAAAAGAAAAACGACCACTTATAAATTTATGAAAATTAGCTGCCACATTAAGATTACCACTGCTACTAGTTAAACTAACATTTGTTAAGGCTGGGCTTTTAAGTTTTTTAGCTTCTGTATCTAACAAATAATTTAATTCCGAAAGAGTAAAAATAAAATTATTTTGGTTAGCTATTACTAAATCAACATTCTTTTTTTCAAAAGCACTCTCCCAAATTTTATATTTAGCCAATATATCATTTTTAGTCTGCTCACTTAAGGTTGTGTCAACGGTTGTAGTCGCTACTTTTTTTTGATTAAACCACCAAAAAGCTGAGGTCTGTTTGGGTAGAGCCATCATTAAACCAAAAAATAATAAAAGTAAAATAATTTTGTATTTCATATCTTTATATTATACTCTTTTTTATAAAAAAATAACCTCCAATTAAGGAGGTTATTTTATATAAGAACTTTTAAGCTTCAAAAGCTGATTCTTCTACTTCTTTAGAATGTTTTACTGGAGCTGTGCCACTAGCTTCTCGATCATTTACTTCTTTTAGAATTGCCTTACGAATAGCCGTCATTAATTTCTTATCTTCTTTTAAGAACTTTTTGGCTGTTTCACGACCCACTCCTAATTTAACTTCACCAAAGCTATAAGAATTACCGGATTTTTTAATTACTTCATAATCAACTCCTAAATCTAAAACATCACCCGCAAGTGAAATACCTTCGTTATACATGATATCGAATTCACAAGTTCTAAATGGAGCTGCCACTTTATTTTTTACAATTTTAACTTTAACGCGATTACCAATAATATTTTCACCTTGTTTAATTTGAGCCGCACGACGAATTTCAACACGAACTGAAGCGTAGAACTTCAAAGCATTACCACCAGTTGTTGTTTCAGGACTACCAAAGAAAACACCAATTTTATTTCTAATTTGGTTAATGAAAATAACCACGGTATTAGTTTTGTTAATTGAACCAGTTAATTTTCTAAGAGCTTGACTCATTAGTCGAGCTTGAAGACCCATGTGTTGATCACCCATGTCGCCTTCAATTTCTTTTTGAGGAACTAAAGCGGCAACTGAATCAACAACCACAACATCAACCGCATTAGAACGAACTAAAGTTTCTACGATTTCAAGAGCTTGTTCGCCAGAATCTGGTTGAGAAATAATTAAGTCTTTAATGTTAACACCAATCTTTTCAGCGTATAAAGGATCTAAAGCGTGTTCCGCATCAACGAAAGCAGCAATACCACCCATCTTTTGTACTTCAGCGACAACGTGTTGAGCTAAAGTAGTTTTTCCAGATGATTCTGGACCAAAAATTTCAATTACCCGTCCACGTGGAATACCACCGATACCAAGTGCGATATCAAGAGACAAACAACCTGTTGGAATGGCATCGACATCGGTCTTGCGCGCATCACCGAATTTCATAATTGAACCTTCACCGAATTTTGCTCTGATTTGTTCCATAGCAGACAGAGCGGCTTCTTCTTTTTTGTTACCGTCGCCAGTAGTTTTAGGGGCAACGTTAGCTTTTTTAATGGCCATACTTGTTTACAATAACCGCGATCGGGAGGGAGAGGTTATTCTTAATTAATAATTATAAATTATTCGACTTCTATATTATACATTATTTTAAGGTCGAAACCAATCCTTAGACAGACTAGCTTTAAGTCTATCAAACAGCTCGGAAAAATTAACTGATTCAACTGAACTAGTCGCCTGATTTAGCAAATCTAAGCTTAAATTAGTTGGTAATTCTTCTGTAATATTAGATTTATTTTCGGCATCTTGAGCATATTTATCTAGAGTCTCTTTAGCTACTTTTACGTCATAATCGCCCCCAACTTGAGTAGCTGGTAAAAAATTTAATAGCGGTATTTTTTCCGCGGCCGACATAAACTGACTAAGAACTGATAACACAGCAGTTGCTATTGGCAACCTATCTTTTTGTGCATTAAAATCAACACTACCGCTTCGATATTCAATCATTGAAAAAACCGACAAGTACACAAAAACTGCTGCCACCGCTAGTCCTAATACAATTTGTCTGATAAATCTCATACTATTTTATTTAAAAAATTTTTATCTGACCATACTGTCCGTCAAACCCTGGTTTTATTTCTAAATCTCCTAAACGCATCTTACTGATGGCTTCAGCTAACCTATGTGACTTAATTTTTTTTAAATCAAGCTCGAGTAAAATAAATAATTCAGAACCAAAACTACTTATTAATCTATTATACTCCTCTTTTACTTTTTTTGACTGCCTACTTTTAACTCCCAAAACTTCTGCAATTATTTTATCAAGTTCAATGATTTTTTTAAACGGAACCGCTTTGGGCGATTTTTTGCCTAATGATCTATCGGCTAAGACCTCAACTCTTGAAGCGACACCAATAGTCAGTGGTTTATGACACACTGGACATAATAAATTTTTTGAAGGAGCACAAGAAAAATTACAATCTCTGTGACCATCAAAATGATACATACCTTCTTCGGGATAAAACTCTAAAGTGAGTTCAATATTTTTTTGATTTTTAATATTGCTATAAATTTTTTGATAAGTTACTTCACCATCAAAATTCATCACCGTTGCTTCACGTCCTAAGTTATCTAAACTATGAGCATCTGAACTAGATAAAACACTGAGATTATCCAAGGCCGATAAACGCCAGTTCATTTCTGGATCAGATGACAAACCAGTTTCAATCGCATATATTTTATCAGTATATTCATCAAAACAGTCTGATAATGAATCGAATCCAGATTTAGAACCAAAAACTGAATACCAAGGCGTCCAAATGTGAGCGGGATAAATTAAAAAATCTTTCGATACCGAAAAACAGAGGGCACAAAATTTTGGCGCACTAATGCCTAAAATCGGACGGCCATCGGAACGTAAATTAAAACGATCAGCTAATTTGTCATTAAGATCACGCACCGCTTGAATGTTCGGCGCGTGAAGCACCAAATGAATTCGCCGTGTTTTACCTTTATCTTTATAAACTAAAGACACTTCGGTACCTAAAATAAATTTAGTTTTTAAATCTGAATTTTTTAATTTATATAAACCAGAATTATTTATTTCTTCTAACTTAGAATCTATTTCTTTAAACCATAAAGGATGGGTAAAATCACCCGTTGAAATAATATCAACACCTTTAACCTCACAAGTTTTAGCAATGTTTTCCAAAGTTAATTTAGGCGAGCAAGCCCGTGAATACTTAGAATGAATATGTAAGTCTAAAACTTGTTTCATATTTTAAATAAGAGTTTCGGCAATTTTTAATTCTTCAGGGCTATTGATTCCCATTGCTTCATGAGCTTCAATTGAAATTGAAGGAATTTTATAACCTTCTTTAAAAGCGATTCCGGGAAGTGAGGTTAAATAATATTCATGCTGAGAATTATTATTTGATAATAATTTTATATTAGGCCATAACCAGGCGCTACCAAAAGCCATAAATCCAGGGTTAACTTCAGTAATCAGTTGCTCCTCTGGCGTCGCATCTTTAAATTCAACAATGCGTTCAATTTCATTTTTATCATTTCTAACATATCTGCCCCAGTGATAAAAATTATGACGCCAATCTTCAAAATCTTCTAACTTAGTTGTCATAACTAGCACAGTTTCGATTTTTTGTGCCGCACATTTTTTAAGTGACTCTGCTTTTAAAAATGGATGGTCACAGTATAAGACAATAATATTTTCGGTGGCTGGTTTAATTAAATCATAAACACAAGCTACGGCGTGGCCAGAACCAAGTTGTTCAGTTTGAGTGGCATATTGCACCTTATAATTTTTAAGTGACTCAGAAATTATATCTTTATTTTCTGGAGAAACAATTATAATTGGATTAGGGTCAACGCCGCTACTTATAACTGAATCAAGTAAGTGGTGAATCATCGGTTTTCCTTTAAGCGGAACTAAAGCTTTGGGTAACTCTAAGTTCATGCGAGTGCCACGACCAGCTGCTAAAATAACAATTTGATTCATAGTAACTTCTTTAAAATTTAAAACATTTCTTACATTGTAGCATTTTAAAAACCGCACCGCAAACCAAGTTATTAAATATTTTTATTTAATATTAGATAATATTTTCTTTCAAAATATTCAAACCCTAACCCTGTTACTAATTAAAAAGTACCTTGCTAAAAACAGCAGAATATGTTAGGGTAAACTAAGAAAATAGATCTTTTACAAACAAGGTGACATTTAAAATAGTTACTAAGATTAACTAATTTGTCAGCTAATGATAGGTAGTTTTAGTAACTATTTGAAATACTAACCTTTAAAAATAAACACAACATGAACATTTTAATTATTTCTTTACTGGCAATGATTACTGTTTTGTTTTCGGTTCTCTACTTGATTTATCATAATAAATTCATTAAAGAAAAAGCTGAAAACGAAAAATTGATTTTAGCTCTTACAACTTTAGAGGAAATGATACGAGATGATGTCTCGGGCTTTCGTTTAAACTTGCTGGAAAAAATTAGCCACTTTAACGCTGAGAATTATATTGAAGGCATTGGAGAAAAAATTATTAATCTTTACCGGCGTTATTTCTTTGACGATGCAGATCTAGGACATATTAAACTTGTTAGTTCTTACACTTTTCGTGACATAAGTCCAATTAGCAAACTAGGTAATTATATTCTTCATTTAAGGGGTCTAATGTGTTTTTCTACAAAACAATATCTATCAGATTTACTTAAAAGTGGGGCATTAAAAGCTAAGCCTGGAAATCTCGCTTCAATGGTAGCTTATACCATCTGTGCTGAAATAAATGGCAAACTAAGTGGTAATTGTTTTGAAAACATTGCCAAAGACTTTATCTTAGATTTGGTGTTTGCCTACAAACATAATGAATTCGCTACTTTATTCTTGGTAAAACTCAATGAGATAACCCAAGAATTATTATCTGAAGAGATGTTCAGTAAGGAAAATAAAATCTTATTTGAAGCTCAAATTATTCAAATCAACAGAAAATTAAACCCTTAAAAATTAAAGAAATGTTTGCAACTATTGTTTTTATTGTGGTTGTGTTAGCCATCGTTGTCTTGTTATTTGTATTTCTTACCAGAGAAAAAAATAAACAACAAATTTTAAAATCTAAAATGAGTCTTGAAGAATGGCAGACATACTTACAAAGTGATGCCATGGTACAAGGTGACTTTAACCCGTTTCTTGATGTGCCGATTAATTTTATTAAAAATCAATCAGATTTTATTGTCTTCAATTTTCATTATTTGATACAAAAAAATCTGGAAAAAATTATTAATTTAATTAATCTAAATCTTGATCAAGAGAAAAGAGATTATTTAAATCGGCTACTGGCCGATGAATTATATCTTTTAATTAAGGACGAATATAAGCCACTTGTTAACATCGCTTTTAAAGTTTGGGGGTATGATAAAGAAAATGATACTGATCTAAAAATCATAACCTATATTATGAATCTTTTAGAATCAGATGATCAACTTATTTTTGCCACTGAACTAAGAAGCAAAATTAGAGAAACCGGCGGCTATCTGCACGTATCACTAAACCCCGTAAGTCTTGTGGGTGTTAGAGTATAAAAGCTTTAAGTTAAAATAACAAAAAAGAGCCCCTATAAAATATAGAGGCTCTTTTCTTTTACCCAAAAATCACTTTTTGAGTAACAAAAAACACCATTGTTCTGGCGACGACCTACTTTCCCAGGGCTCAGGCCCAAGTATCATCGGCGCTGAAGAGCTTAACTTCTGAGTTCGGGAAGGGATCAGGTGTGACCTCTTCGCTTCAATCACCAGAACAATGGTGTTTTTTACTTTGTCTGTAAATTGTAAAAATCAATATCTTAGAATAATTTTGGACAAACAAAAGTGTGGGAGAATCAAACGACTTATTAGTACCACTCCGCTGAGTCCATTACTGAACTTACACGTATGGCCTATCAAGGTCCTGTTCTCGGACCAGTCTATGAAACCTAATCTTAGAGACAGCTTCGCGCTTATATGCTTTCAGCGCTTATCTTAACCGAAGGTAGCTACCCTGCAATGCCCTTGGTAGAACAGCAGGTACACTAGAGCTTCGTCCTTCCCGGTCCTCTCGTACTAAGGAAGGGCCTCTTCAAGTTTCCACGAACACAATGGATAGGAGACCGACCTGTCTTACGACGGTCTGAACCCAGCTCGCGTGCCGCTTTAATGGGCGAACAGCCCAACCCTTGGGAGCTTCTCCACCCCCAGGATGCGACGAGCCGACATCGAGGTGCCGAACCACGCCGTCGCTGTGGACGCTTGGGCGTGACTAGCCTGTTATCCCCGGAGTAGCTTTTATCCGATGATCTTCCGCCGTCCTATATCGGACGGTCGGTTCACTAAGTTCTGCTTTCGCAACTGCTTGACTAGTAAGTCTCGCAGTAAAGCTGGCTTGTGCCTTTACACTATCTCCCGGGTTTCCATTCCGGGATAGCCAACCTTTGTAAACGCCTCCGTTACCTTTTGGGAGGCATCCGCCCCAGACAAACTACCCACCAGACACTGTCCCTCTAAAGAGAGGTTAGAAATAAAAATATACAAGGGTGGTATCTCACTGGTGCCCGAAGGCTCCCACCTATTCTGAACATGCATATCCCTATTTCAATATCAAGCTATAGTAAAGCTTCACGGGGTCTTTTCGTCCAATTGTGTTTAACGAGCATCTTTACTCGTATTGCAATTTCACCGAGTTCTTCGTTGAGACAGTGCTCAAGTGGTTGAGCCATTCGTGCAGGTCGGAACTTACCCGACAAGGAATTTCGCTACCTTAGGACGATTATAGTTATCGCCGGCGTTCATCCGCGCTTGGATTCAAAGCTTCACCCCGAAGGGTTAACCTCTCCTCTTAACGTTCGGACACTGGCCAGGCATCACCCTCTATACATCCTCTTGCGAGTTAGCAGAGAGCTGTGTTTTTGGTAAACAGTCCCTTGAGCTCTTTAGCTGCGGCCCTCTTGCGAGGGCAGACCTTATCTCGAAATTACGGTCGCTGTTTTGCCGAGTTCCTTAACGAAGATTCTCTCGTACATCTGAGGCTTCTCGCCTCATCCACCTGTGTCGGTTTGCGGTACGGTTACTATAACCTTAGCCCTAGAAGTTTTTCTGGGCAATTCCGCTATTAGATTGAATCCATCTTGCGACTTCATCTTCAGCCAACCGCTTGAAATTGTTGATACGGATTTGCCTATATCATTTCTCGCGGCAAGCAACGGACATACCATAGCCCGTTCTAACCTTGGAACTGCGTCACTCCTTCGGAAAATTACAGTAGTGCTGGAATATTAACCAGCTCTGCCATCGGCTACGCTAACACTACATTAGCTATGCCTTAGGATCGACTAACCCTGGGTCGATTTGCGTTGCCCAGGAAACCTTGGATTTTCGATGGGCAGGGTTTTCACCTGCCTTTTTGCTACTCATGCCAACATTCTCTCTTCTGTCCGCTCCACCATAGCTCACGCTACAACTTCAGTGCTGAACAGAATGCTCCTCTACCACTCTATAATAAATTATAAAGTTCACATCTTCGGTAATATACTTAGCCCCGGTAAATTTTCGGCGCGAAACAACTTGATTAGTGAGCTATTACGCTTTCTTTAAATGATGGCTGCTTCTAAGCCAACATCCTAACTGTCGTGGTCGCAACACCACCTTTTACACTTAGTATATATTTTGGGACCTTAGATTGTGATCTGGGCTGTTTCCCTTTTGACTGATGAAGCTTAGCCCCCATAGTCTGACTCCCGGACTCCACCTATAGGTATTCGGAGTTTGATTGAAGACGGTATCTTGCGACCCGCCCTCATCCAGTGCTCTACCCCCTATAGTCAGCATCCGAGGCTAGCCCTAAAGCTATTTCGAGGAGAACCAGCTATTGCCGAGTTCGATTGGAATTTCACCGCTAACCACAACTCATCCCCGCATGTTGCACGGTGCGTGGGTTCGGTCCTCCAGTGCACTTTCGTACACTTTCAACCTGGTCATGGTTAGATCACCCGGCTTCGGGTCTTGTCCATGCGACGTGTACTTCACTTTAACGCACTAGTAAACTAATGCGTAAAAGTGAAGCACAATGCGGGCTATTAACCCTCGCTTTCACTATACATGCTTGCCAAACGGCAATTATGTAAGCCACATAGAACAAACTCGTTGGCTCATTCTTCAATAGGCACGCCGTCACCCGAGTAAACTCAGGCTCCGACTCCTTGTAAGTATATGGTTTCAGGTACTATTTCACCTCCCTCTCGGGATGCTTTTCACCTTTCCCTCACGGTACTTGTTCACTATCGATCATAAGATATATTTAGCCTTGGGTCATAGTCGACCCTGCTTCAGACGGAATTTCACGAGTTCCGCCCTACTTAAGAAAATGACCACGGAGAGAAAATTCTTTTCATTTACGGGGCTATCACCCGCTCTGGCCAAGCTTTCCAGCTTGTTCAATTAAGAATTAACTTTTATGACTCCGTCTTGTCCGATCCAAGGGACAAACGCCATCTCTTACAACGTCTATGAAACATATGGACTTGGGTCCTTCAAAATCTTCCCTAGTAAACTAGTTCCGATTCGCAGTTTGATAGATTTAGGCTCCTCCCCGTTCGCTCGCCACTACTTGGGGAATGATTATTATTTTCTTTTCCTCCGGTTACTAAGATGTTTCAGTTCACCGGGTCTTCTAGCTTCGACTCAAAGTCAAAGCTCTCCGCATGTTCAATGCGGCGGGTTTCCCCATTCGGAGATCTGCGGGTCAAAGGTTGCTTGCCACCTCACCGCAGCTTATCGCAGGCTGCTACGTCCTTCGTCGTTATCTTATGTCAAGGCATCCACCGTATACTCTTGTTGAGATTCTCCCACACTTTTGTTTCCAAAAATGTGCTCACTTTGCAAAATAAAGTGAGATTCAATATAGAACAAATTGCAGAAGTTCTATATCAAATTTATATTTGATGTTTTGATCTTATTCTAAAGATATTTGATTTTTAACGATCGGCTCAACTCACCGACTCCCAGAGATTAAAAAAACCGCCGGGCGGCGGTCACAAAAAACGAGTTATCGTCTTTATTAACCGCGTGGTGATTTATGTGTTGAGTGTTTACGCATAATATTTTTGTTTTCGTAAAACTGTTATCTATTATAGGTGATTTAAAAATAATGTCAAGAGTCTAAACCCCTTAAAAAATAAGGGAAAAAAACAAAAAAAGCACCGTTAAGTGCTTCTTTGAAAATTTATTTATATTTTTTTTAGTTTTTCTTTAAATTGCCTCCGAATCTTCTAAATAAGTTGTCATGGTTTCCTTACTAATTTCTCCGGCCTTATACAATTCTTTTAAGTGGCTATCTAAAGTAACCATGCCATTTCTAGAGTTCATCTCCATCACACTTTTTAGCTGACTAATTTTGCCTTCACGAATTAAATTAGCTACGGCTGAATTTCTAATTAATAATTCACGAGCCGCTACTCGACCACCACTAATTCTTGGTAATAATCTTTGAGAAATAACCGCAGACAACAACATTGATAATTGCGACTTAACTTGTGCCTGTTGATGAGGAGGAAAAATATCAATAATACGATCAACGGTTTGGACGGCGTTATAAGTATGCAAAGTAGCGAGTACTAAATGTCCGGTTTCCGCCAAAGTAATTGCCGCTGAAATAGTTTCAAGATCACGCATTTCACCAACCATAATTACATTTGGATCTTGGCGCAGTACATGTTTTAAACCACTAGCAAAAGATGAGACATCTGAACCTAATTGACGTTGAGCGACTAAACTTTTATCCGAGGTAAAAATATATTCAATTGGATCTTCTAAAGTAACAATATGACAACTGCGAGTTGAATTAATATGATTAACCATTGCCGCAAGTGTAGTTGATTTACCACAACCAGTTGGACCAGTAATTAAAATTAAACCTTGAGGTTGATCTAATAAATCTTTAATAATATCGGGCATACCTATTTCTTCAAGAGTAGGTTTTTTCTCTTCAATCACACGAGCCACTACACAAAGATTATTTTTTTCGTAAGATAAATTTACTCTAAAACGAACACCATTAATCGCATAACTGCAATCCAAATCTTTCTCTTTAATAAGTCTGGCTCTTTGTTCTTTATCTAATAATAATTCAGTAACTACTGTTAAATCAGTCACACTCATTGGTCCATAAAATTCTTTACCAGACCAAACAGAATTAACGGTAACAAGTTCACCATCGATACGAATAATTGGTGGTTGACCAACTAACAAATGCAAATCAGAAGCCTTAGCTTCAGCTGCAATTTTGAAAAGATTTTTAACATCCATAAAAAAATTTTATTACCAACCCATTTTTATTAAACCGCGAGCGGCGGCGTCAACTTGAGCTTCTTGTTTTGATGAACCCTGTCCATCAGTAATTAACTCATCATTTAAATACAAACCAACTGTAAATATTTTAGCATGATCTGGACCTTCTTCAGTTAAAATTTCATAATGAGGTGTAATCCCTTTTTTCTCTTGGGCTTGCTCTTGAAAACGAGATTTAGGGTCAAGATATGATTCACTGCGCAAAATTTCATCCAACTTCGAAACAATATTTTTTAAAATAAATTTCTTAGCAACTTCTAAACCTTGATCTAAATAAGTGGCACCAATCACAGCTTCAACGGCATTAGCTAAAATATACTGACGAGATTTTTTATTTTTATCCTTAGCTTCTCCTTTAGATAAATATAAATAATCTTCTAATTGAAGTTCTTCAGCAATTACATGTAACATTTTAGCGTTTACCAAAGAAGCGCGCCAATTAGTTAAAGACCCCTCATCAGTATCAGGAAAATTTATATATAAATATTCAGTCACCACAATCTCAAGAACCGCATCTCCTAAAAATTCCAAACGTTCGTTATGTCCAACTGGTGAATCTGGATGTTCATTTAAATAAGAACGATGAACCAAGGCCTGTTTTAATAAGTCTGTATTTTTAAAATTGGTTTCTAATTTTTTTTCTAGCTTTTCAAACTGACTCATATACTAATAATTAATTTTTCAAACAAAAACCCCGAGAAATCCCCGAGGCTTAAATAAGTCTTTTAATTGAATTGGGGAATAACTGATTCCTCAGGAGTTTCTTCACTAATCATTGCTTTTCTCTTTTCTTCAAACTCTTCTTTATTATCGCGTTTCTTATCTTCTGGTAAATCATTATAAATCGCACCAAGTACGCCATTAATAAATTTTCCAGAAGAATCACCACCAAAACTTTTAGCTACCTCAATCGCTTCGTTAATTGCTACGCGAGACGGAATGTTTTCACAATACAATAATTCATAAATTCCTAGACGAAGTACATTACGATCAACACAAGTGATTTGATCAAGAGGCCATTCAGTCGCATGTTTACGTATCAAATCATCCAGTTCCGTAACTTTGTTAATAACGCCCATTACAAGGTCTTTTACAAAACCTCCGTCATCAAAATTAGGAGCAAAATTAGCAAAGTTGTCACTAATAAAACTTTCTACCAATTCTGTTTTTTGACCATTAAAATCCCAAACAAACAAAGTTTGCATAGCGATGGTTCGAGCCAAATGACGGTTGGACATAAATTTGAATAAGAGCTAAATGTTTAATGAAGTATCTAAATATTTAAAACTTGAAGATTAAACTGTTAACCCCCAAGAATTCAAATCTTTAAAAGCTTATTTAGTAGCAACTTTAGATTTTACTTTAACAACTTCAACGCCTTTATAAGCACCACAAAAAGTACAAGCAGTGTGAGGTAATTTATCTTTACCGCATTTAGCACACTTATTTAAAGCCACTTTTTCCAAGGCTTGGTGAGCTCTATTTTTGCCAACGGCGGCATGAGTTTTTCTTTTCTTTGGATTTGCCATATGTGTTAGGTAATCTAATTTAATTTATTACAATTTTAGTATAACTTAAAATTAATTTTAGTCAAACTTAGGCCTCTGGCTTAAGTTCAACTGGTTCGTCAGTCATTAAGGCTGCAAATTCATCTTTTTCAATAGTTTCCTTCTCAAGTAGAGCAGCAACCACCTTTTCAATGTATTTACTCTTGTTTTTAATGATATTTAAGGCGGATTTGGTGGCTTGTTCTAAGAATGAGGCAATTTCTTCATCAATCTTTTCCGCTATCTTTTCACTATAATCACGTTGTTCGTGAATTTCACGACCAAGGAAAATCATTTCTTCTTTTTCCCCAAAAGTGCGAGGACCTAAGTGATCACTCATACCATAATCAGTTACTAAACTTCGAGCAATCGCAGTCGCTCGTCTTAAATCAGAGGTCGCACCCGTAGTTACTTCACCAAAAATCTCTTTTTCCACTAAATGACCAGCCAGTAATACTGATAATTCATTAATAAATTCGGACTTAGCGTGATAATGACGGTCTTCAACCGGAACTTTCAAAGTGTAACCACCGGCTTGACCACGAGCAATAATGGAAATCTTTTGCACTGGATCAACCCCTGGTAAAAAATGAGACACAACCGCATGACCCGCTTCGTGATAAGCGGTAATTTTCTTATCTTGTTCAGTAATAACACGGCTTTTTCGTTCTGGACCAATCATCACCTTTTCAATTGCTTCAAAAATTTCTGGTTGTCCAATTAACTTTTTATTAGAACGTGCGGCTAAAATAGCGGCTTCATTTAATAAGTTAGCTAGTTCAGCCCCTGAGAAACCAGGAGTACGTTCGGCTACTGCCTTTAAACTAACTGAAGGTTCTAAAGGTTTTTTGCGAGAATGAACTAATAAAATTTCTTCACGATCTTTTAAGTCTGGTTTATCAATAACTACTTGTCTATCAAAACGACCAGGACGAAGTAAGGCTGGGTCTAAAACATCAGGACGGTTAGTGGCGGCTACTACAATCACATTATTAGTCGCCTCAAAACCATCCATTTCAACTAATATTTGATTTAAAGTTTGTTCACGTTCGTCATGACTACCGCCAAGTCCAGAACCGCGACGACGACCAACGGCATCAATTTCATCAATAAAAATAATACAAGGAGATTCTTTTTTTGCTTTCTCAAATAAAGACCGAACACGTGATGCACCCACACCGACAAACATTTCAACAAATTCAGAACCAGAAATATTAAAGAATGGCACATCAGCTTCACCCGCAATCGCTCGCGCCATTAAAGTTTTACCCGTTCCAGGGCTACCTAATAATAAAACTCCTCGAGGAATTTTAGCCCCTAAATCATGGAACTTTTTAGGGAATTTTAGAAATTCTACAATTTCTTTTAACTCTTCTTTAGCTTCTTTAGCACCAGCCACATCAGCAAAAGTAATCTTATCTTTTTGATTTAAATTAAAATCTTTAGCATTTGATTGACCAAAACTCATCGCCTTAGAATTCATCCCAGAAACACCACGCATAGTGTACATCAAGAACAAACCAATAAGCACTAGTGGTAATAAAAATGGTAAAATATTAACCAAAATATAATTCCAAACACTTTCTTCTTTAACCGTAATTTGAATAGCGGTCATCTTTTCAGTTGGAACTCCAAAATCTTTCAACATTGAAGTCAGTGACCCATTAGCTTCTTTTTTAACTGATTCTTTACTACCATCTTTTAAGGTAATACTTAATTTATCACCTTCGATATTAATAGTTTTTACTTGATCATTATTAATTTGACTAACCAAACCATCAAGGCCAATAACTTTAGTCTTAGCGGCACTGCCAAACATGCTAAAAATCCCAGCAATTACTAGGAAAACTAGGAAAAAAATAGCTAAATTCTTAAATAAATTTTTCATGTAATAATTAAATAAATGTAAGTTATGTATAACAAATTGTATATTAAATACTTGGTTTTGGCAACTAGCAATCAAATAAAAAAGCCGTAATCTTTTTTGATTACGACTCTTAATTTTATACATTCAAAATCTTTTCCAATTCTTTTTTAATGATTTCAGCATTTGAAGCTGAAAGTTTCTGGTCTTCGTTCAATAAAAAAGCATGGTGTGGTCCATCTTTTTTTAGCTGATCAATAATATTGCTATTAGATGAAACTATAAAATAATAGCCTTTCATGTTCGCTCGCTCGACACTATCTAACACCGAGTAAACAGTAAAACTAGCCACTTCATCAACAATACAAATAACATCGTAATGGCACATTTTTATCAATTCTGCCTGAGGCGAATTTAAGGCGCTCTCAAAACTTTTTGCATAAAAAAAGCTGGCCCCAAATTTTAACGCTGATACAAGTTCAGCCACCAATCTAGACCCCACTGACGACAACTTTTCGTCATCAACAATAATTAAAACTTTTAACTTCTTCATCTCTTGCAAGTTTTTAAATTAATACTTTTGATTACTTAATTTTTGATATAAAATTTTCTTTTAAATAATGCCTTTTTCTATTAACGCCGTTTTAATTTTAAACAAATCATTATCCGTAATAATTTGTTCTTCGGCTCTATCAAAGGATAATTTAATTCCATAGTTTTTAGCAGTTAGAACAAAATTATCTGAAGACGATAAAAAGAAAACCACCGCTTTAGGATGTAAACCTAAAATCGTGCTAATCAAATGTAGGCTAGGAACATTGTTAGCTAAAATACCATTTAAATAAATAATCTCATAATCATCTGACATTATTTTTAAACGGGCTTCTTCATACTCTTTTGCATAAATAAAATTAATCTCTGTCATCAAAAATGAAAGCAATTCTTTAATCATCCGAGTAACCGCTACAGCAGTGTCACGAGAATCATCAATAATCAAAACTTTTAGTGTTTTCATGATCAATTATTTTTGGGTTGTTAATATACAATTACAATTAATTAAATATTATTTAGCATAAATATTTATTTTTGTAAAGACAACAAACTGAAATCTATTTTAAAATAAAGTTAATATAAATAAAAAAAAGAACTTGAAATTAAACAAGTTCTTTTTTATGTAATTTAAAAAATTGTATTAGTACTCGGTCACAATATCTGAGTCTTTTTTGATAACTTTGTATCTAATAATCTTACCCTGACTATCTCTAGCTATAACCTGAATTTTAAGATTAGTATTAATTCCCAAGGCCACCTTATCAATAGGAGACATAAATTCAACTACAAGTGGGCTGGCCTTGACCGTACCAATTGAACGATAGTTAGTCGGGGTGCCCGAAGCATCTCGAGAAACCACCTCAAAATCAACAAAATGAGATAAGCCTAGTTTTTCTTTCTCTTCATTTTTCATTATATCATTAGTCGAGGTTGGGACTGTTACAGAAGTACTATAATCAAGTTGAATATAACGATTCTTAAAAATCAGAAAGGATACTAAAAGCCCAACAATAACCACAAACAATGAAATGTAGATGATTAGCTTTTTTTTATTTTTCATATATTGTTAATAACTAGGGGTAAGAAGTAGTGACGCTTGAGTACAGCCAGTCGCAGAATTAGGTCCACCAGTTATATAGCTAAGTGCTTGTCCTGATGGATAAAAGCCGATACAGGAGCCAACTGAAACATTGTCAGAAATACAATAAGGTATTCCCGCTGAATAATATGATCCGCTACAACTTGTATTTGGATAAAAAGTAACCGCTCGGCAACTTGAACCACTTGGACAACCAAGTGTAGGGGTTGGTGATGGGTCGCAAAGGAAATAGCATTGACTAGTATCAACAGCGGCTAAATATATTGAAACTGGAGGATACTCTTTACAGCCATAATAAGGAAAATCGGAATCCGAAACACAACGAGCAGAAAGCGTATTTGCAGTTTGACCAGAACAATAAGAACTTGTATAAACAGTTTGTGTACCACACTTCCAACCAAGTGCACAGCCAGAACAACAAACTCTGGAAGTTAAAGGAGAACCACCAATACAACCAGATGGACTGGCTGAGAGAACTGCTCGATTACTATGGCCAGAGCTATCACAACCAAACCAATTACTATAAGTAAAACTGGTACAAGTAGGAGCACAAGATCCACAATCACCGGGAGATGAGTTACAAGTTTCACCATTAGCCAGATCGCAAAAACCATCACCATCACAAATTATTGGAGTAACCGAAGATGGTAAGTGAGCTAAAAAAGCGTTCCATTCGGTAAGGGTTCTAGTAGGAACAAAATAATTTAAACCAGAATTATTTCTAATACAAGTCCTGGTACCATAAGGACATCTGCCACTACCATCACGATCATCAGTAACACAGTGAGTTACGATATATGTAGCACCCTTATCAATAAATGCTCCAATATTTACATCATTAGTAGCTAAAACAAGTATTGGAATAAAGATAACTGACAACAAAAAAATGAGGCTAACGATTCTATGTCGTTGGATAAATAATTGCATGACTTTAGTTATTTTTCTTAGAGACATAAAGAATCAAGATTAATATAATAATAACATCTTTTTAAAAATAAAAGAAGGCGTTTAAATTTTTTAAACGCCTTCATTCTAAATTTTAGATATTCAATTTTTAATCAATCGAATGCCGTATCCATAACTCTTGGGGTAAATTCCAGCCAGACTGATAAAACATTTATCAGAATCAATGTTAAAACTTCGACCAAGATTATTAACTTCGTCACTCAGCCAGAGAAACAATGAATAGTGAAGATTAACAAACTTCCAAGAGTCACCACCAAGATAACCATTAGGCAAACCAGTAAATCCGGTAGCATTATCAATCGGACCGTAAGCACCAGGTTTTGGATCAGTCCATTCCGTATTAGCCATTAAATGCGGACCAGATAAATAACCGAACTCTCCATGGTTGTAAAACTTCCCAATGTAATTGTATAAGACAGTTGCTTCCTCCCCAGTCGGCACATGCCATCCAATAATCAAACCTCTAGAATCGTGAGCGACATACCAATTGTATAGAGCTCCGAAAGTTTCACCATTTTTGGCGTTATTGTCATAGTAACAATAAGCGGGGGTGGTTAGGTTTGACCAAGTCGTAGCGTTAGTCACATTCGGGATTGGATCACCGTTGGCAAAGTGAGTGGTTTTTAAATTTTCCACTAACCAAGTTTGGGTACCAATAGTTACTGTGTGGTAATAATTACCATCATAGTCGACTACTGCGTAAGTCTTAAACGTACTTTCATCAGATACCGTGTTACCCGCTTTTAATCTGAATTTATAAACTGTGTTAGCTTGTAAATCAGATAAGTCTAGGGTTACTTTGATTGAATCAGTGCCACTGAAGTTAGCGGTAATGGGTTTACTTATCCAAGTCGAGCCAGTGGTTTGGTATTCAAATGACACGGGCACATTGCTTGAATATGGAACAACTGTAGCCGTTAATTTAGCGGTGCTAATTTTAACGTCTTTAGCGATTCCAATCTTAGCAACAGGGGCTAAACCGGTGGTGAAAGTACTTACTTCACTACTTACATAACCAGCATCAGCTTTAAAATCATACTTGGTGTTCGGTTGTAAACCGGTAACATCCACAGTGACTTTAGAACTAGTGTTACCACTGAACTTAGTAGTTACATTAGCTGTGGTCCAGACTGATGAACTTCCGCTTACTTTATAACTAAAGAAAACGGTAACATCATCACCATTAGGCACTACAGTAGCTACTAAGGTAGCTGAGGTAGTGGTAATGTTTTCGGCAGTTCCAATCGTTACAATCGGTTTGAGT